>Ga0302182_10000773_pt1 | contig 18741 bp, 13 predicted proteins | sample I_Palsa_N3_1_FD_198781 | JGI IMG/M metagenome (GOLD analysis project Ga0302182, IMG submission 198781) | Peat permafrost microbial communities from Stordalen Mire near Abisko, Sweden - I_Palsa_N3_1 | ecosystem: Environmental > Terrestrial > Soil > Palsa > Peat permafrost | place: Sweden...
CCGCCGGCGCCCTGCATGGCTGTAGGCGTGAATGGTGAAGTGAAGAACAGATTCTGCGCCGTGCATGTGATCGGCGCCGGCAAGCTAACGATTGTTCCGTAGGGGTTGAGGGCCGTTTGCCCCCACCGGGAACCCATTGACGGTGAGAAAGTTCGAGGACGCACTAATATTCGCTATGAGCAAATTTGGATAACCAAGGCCTGATCCGAGCAGCGATCGTGCCGCGGTGCTGCTCGCGCTCAAAGCGAACAAGGACAGCAGCAATGCTGAGAACTTCAATTTGTGTCGCATCATCATTTCCCCCACGAGACGTTGACATTAAAGGCGGCTGAAAGATTATTCGCGTTGTCGACGCCCGTAACACGCAACATAAGAAAATCCCCACCGTTCAACGCGACCATGTGCGTGGTATCGCCGCAGCCATACGCACTAGTCGCGATCGTGCCCGTGAGCGCCGTCGCGCTCATGCTGCCTCCTCCGCCATCACGCTCCACGCGCTCGGATTCGTGTCCGGCGTGGGATTGCCGGGCCCGGCACTCGCGGCAATGGCGACGTAAGTGGAACCGTTGTAGGTGACCACATCATCGATGGCGTAAGTCGCGCTGGGATCGAACGCGTTGCGGAAATCAAATCCGGTTCCATGTTGCCCGCGAGTTTCGCGGGATCCTTACATTGTTAACTATTTTGTTCTCGTCTCTTCGTGAGCATTGACTTTCCGGATTGGGGAGTAGAGAATTCGTCTAATCCGTTTTCTCTGGGCAAGATCGGTATCCCCCTTTCCTGAGTACAAGAAAGTTCTCGATTTTCGTTTCAGAGGTCCACCAACAATCCGCTTGAGCGCAGAGTGAGCGCGACCTGAGATCGTCACAGACGGGGGGGAAATGAGCAATCCGGAAAAGGGCTTTTCACTAATCGAACTACTGATCGTCGTGGCGATCATTTTGATCATCGCGGCCATCGCCATTCCGAACTTGCTTCGCGCCCGTATCGCGGCCAATGAGGCCTCGGCTGTGGGTTCGATTCGCTCCATCGTTACCGCCGAAGTGACCTATTCTTCGACCTGGGGCACCGGTTATTCCACCAACTTGGCCAAGCTGGGTGGTGCGATTCCTTGCGTCGCTTCGGCTGCCACGGCTTGCTTGATTGACCCGGTTCTCGCGGGCGGCACCAAGAGCGGTTACACCATCAATGCCATCGGTGGCGCGCCTGTTGGCGGCGTGGTTCCGACCTTCGTGGACTACGCCAAGCCCGTTACCGTGGGACAGACTGGTCAGCGCGGTTTCTGCTCCGACGAATCCGGTGTGGTCCGCTTTGACCCCACGGGTTTGCTGACGCCTGCAACCGACGTTGCTTGCGAGACAGAAACAGCGATGCAGTAAAGTTGAGCGGAGAATCGAAGCCGGAATTAGATCAATACTTATTCTTGGCGGTGCCGACGGCATTAACATCGGTCGCTGCATCAGAATAGCTGTGTTCTGCAATTACCACCCTGTCGCGGCCGGTCTTCTTTGCTTGGTAGAGCGCGGCATCTGCTGCGGCCATCAGCTGGGTCGGTGTGGAACCGTGCTGAGGAAATGTCGCGACCCCCACTGACACGGTAACCGTCCCCAAAGGTTTGCCCTGGTGCTTGATATTTAGTGCTCTCACAGAACCCCTCAGTTTTTTCGCCCGTAACTCCGTATCCTCCAGGTTGGCGTTCGGCAGAATTAATACAAACTCTTCCCCCCCCATAACGGCATGCAATGTCGTCTGCCCTGATATTCTTGGACAAAAACTCGCCAGTGTTTCGCAGCACGGTATCGCCGGCATCGTGCCCGAACGTATCGTTGAAGTTCTTGAAATGGTCCAAATCGAGCATGATCACGCCCAGTGTTTGGCCGGTTCGAATGGCGCGATGTACTTCCCGTTCGAGCGTTTCTTCCAAATAGCGGCGATTGAAGAGGCCCGTCACGGAATCTCGAATGGATTGGTTTCGCAGTGCCTCGCGTAAACGAATATTCGCGATCGAAAGCCCGACTTGCTCCGCGAATGTAGTTGATAATAACTGCTCTTGTTCCGTGAACTTCGTCGCTTGGTTACTCGCTTGAAAATGAATCAAGCCCAGGGCATCTCCGTGCGCTTGGATCGGGATACATAGATAGGCTCCGGTTACTCCCTTGGCGTGCGCGCACGGGGCCATACGCTCACCAGCCTCTACTAAATACCGGTGGCCGGTTCTCAACGCCCAGCATGAGCACTGTATTCGGAAGTTGGCAAGGATCCCAAGATCCAACAACTTCAAGGAGGTTCTTCGATGCTTTCAGGAGAATGACCGCCCCTCCCATCCCGGGAAAAAGCTTCGGCGCGAACCCCAGAACGATCGAAAACGCCTCTTCTTCCAGGTCACAGCTATGCAAGAGCTCGCCCATTCTTGCGAGTAGCATGCCCCTCTCAGAGCGCTGCAGTAATTCATCGACCAAGCTTGCGGTTTGGCGATTCAGTTCCTCTTGTGTGCGCGCGCGTTCACTCATTTCCTGTGTAAGCTTGCCGTTAGACTGAACTAATTCTTCTGTACGCTTTCGAACCTCCTGCTCTAACGTTTGTTGATTGCGTTTATGATCGTCGATGTCAGTTGCTGCGCCGAACCATCTGGCTATTTTTCCGTCCTGGCCGCGTAGAGGCAGCGCGCGAACGAGGTGCCAGCGATAGACTCCGTCGGCGCGCCGCAAACGATACTCAGCGTTGTATGGTGCTCCACTTTCCACCGAATGCCGCCAAGCAGCCACGGCTGCCGAGACGTCGTCGGCATGTATGGCGCTTTGCCACCCATCATCGAGGCCTTGCTCGTGACTAATACCGGTATAGTCTTGCCAGCGTTGATTCCAATAATCCCGATATCCGTCTGCACGCGCGGTCCAAAGGATCGCAGGGATGGCCTCGGCGATGGTCCGGAAGTACTCTTCGGCCGTTCTCGCCTCATCGGTAAGGGCTTTTTGCGCTGAAAGCAATCGATCGAGAAACGCCGTTGCGATCACCAGAGACAAAATCAAAAGCGTGCTCACGATGATGACCACAAGCCCGAGCGACGTAATGCTCACGGCATGCGAGACACCAATCGGAGCATCGGAAGGCGCGAAGCTGGCTGCCCACATCCCTGTGTAATGCATCACAGGAATCGCACTTCCCATAATCAAGGCAGTAACAACTTTTCGTGGAGTGGCGCGATTCTCGTCGCGCACTCGGAAGGAGAGAATCAACGCAGCTATGGAAATTACCACCGCGAGCAGGATCGACGTGGCTACAAGCGGGACATTGTAAATAATCCGCAAAGGCATTCGCATGGCAGCCATTCCGATATAGTGCATCGCTGCGATGCCCGACCCCATGACCACGCCGCCCGTCGCGGTTTGCCACAGGCCCATTCGAGGGCGACTCACGGTAAATAGGGCAACCGCTGAGGCCGCGATTGCTGCGAGTAGGGAAAGCAATACGGTTGGCACGTCGTAAAGGACGTCAATCGGCATTTTGAAAGCCAGCATGCCGATGTAGTGCATCGACCAGATCCCGAAACCCATCGCACAGGCTCCGCCAAATAGCCAGAAAGCACGGGCGCTACGGCGGGATGCAGTGACCCTTGCGGCGAGGTCTAATGCTGCATACGACGAGAAGATGGCGATGCCGACGGACAGCGCCACAAGGCGAAGATCGTATATGCCACTCATGGTCACCAAATGGAACAGGAATGCAATCGAGTCTAGTCTCGCGATAAGCGAGCCCTCATGCCCGGCATTTCACAAATCTCACCGGCGCGCCCCCGTTCATCTCCCGGCGTGACCCGAGCGCCGGCGAGCGAAATCCGCGCGTCCGACTTCCGGGCCTGTGAGTACGGCGCTGCGTGCGAAGACACGAAAAACTCCTGCCCCCCGGCATTGAAAGGCCCCGCGCCCGATCCATCCGCGATGCGGGAGAAAGCCGCACACGGCAAATTTTCAGAAGGGGAGAACTAACTAACGAACTGCTCGAGTGAGCGGTGGACATCCCGCGAGAGAGGAATATCCCAACATTGCCTTGGTTATCGACGAAACGTCAAGCGGCAAGCCCCATTGGGATTTTCCAAGCATAGCCCACAACATCCTCATGTGCGTGCGAAATTCGCGAGGCTGTAGCGGGTTTGTTAACCCTCAGTCTTGAACTTGATGCCCAAAGCTGGTCAAAGCAAACCGTCATATCCGCGTAGAGGTGGAGTATTCCTGCGTGCAAGAACTCAGCACGTTTGGTGATGTCGCAGTACACAAGGAGTTGGTCGGGGCGTGGAGATTTGAACTCCAGACCTCCTGCGCCCAAGGCAGGCGCGCTACCAGGCTGCGCTACGCCCCGACATGAAGTACGTAAAGATTATAAAGGACTTCCCAACGGAACTGTTGCTCCATCTGACCAATTTCGCCTCCATGGAGTGAACCCCAAAACTGAGACAGTTTTGACGCGTACACTCTGCAGGGAGGCACCTGCGAATGGCAACCCGACGAGTTTGGCGACATCCGAACGAATTCAAGCGGATGGCCGTCGAGCTTTCAACAATTGCGAGAACATTGTAGCACTTGCGAAGGAACTGGGTATCCAACGGCGGCTGCTGTACAAGTGGAGAAAAAACTTTGAAGTAGCCGACGCCATCGGCGAACCGGTCCCACCGAATGCTAGAGAAGGAAGGCTAAGAAAAGAGCTCGGTCACGTCAAGCGCCTGCTTGCCGAGAAGGCATTAGAGGCCGATTTTTTCAGAAGCGCCTTGCAAAGAGTTGAGGCTCGACGCCAACAGAGCAGCGTTGCTGGCGAAAAGACATCTACGACCACATCTGTGGCGTGATGTCCATGCAAGGCGGCTTGAGCATCGAGCACATGTGTCGATTGGCAGACATCAGTCGTGGCGGTTTCTATCGAAGCTGCGAACACAAAGTGCCGCCCCGAGATGAGATGGAGCTGAAAGCGGTGGTGCAGGAAATTGTTTTGGAGCACCGTCAGCGATACGGATATCGACGAGTCGCGGCGGAACTGCGACGACGAGGAATCATTGCAAATCACAAGCGGATTGCGCGGATTATGCGAGAAGACAATCTGCTCAATGTACAGCCTCTCTTCGACCCTAGAAATCAGAATCCCGGAGAGCGATTCGAAGTGTATCTAAACCTTGCGGCCCGAATGAAAGTGACCGGCGTGAATCAGCTATGGGTAGCGGATATGACCTACGTTCGCTTGAATCGTGAATTCGTTTACCTTGCAGTCGTTCTGGATGCATTTTCACGGAAAGTAGTGGGTTGGGAACTGGATCGAATGCTGGCCACGCGCTTGCCTCTAGCAGCGTTGAAGCGGGCGATTGAGGCAAGACAGCCGTCGTCAGGTTTGGTACACCATTCAGATCAAGGGATTCAGTAAGTGTCGAGCGACTACAGAAATCTTCTGCAGAAGCACGGCATTTTCCCTAGCATAAGCCGACCGAGGACTCCTCTTGACAATGCAAGATGTGAAAGCTTCCTGAGAACCCTCAAGCGAGAAGAGATCCGGATAGGAGCCTTTCGATGTCTTGAGGAGCTTCGAGGAAATATCAAAACATTCATCGAGCGCTACTACAACGGACAGCGGTTGCACTCAGCTTTAGGATATCGGCCGCCGGAGGAATTTGAAAAATCAGCCGATTCTGAGGCAACGGCGCTTACGTCAAATGGTGCGATTCTCAGCTTCTGAAGGCATGGTCGGGGCGGCGTAGTTTCGATGAGTGGCAAGATGACCGCCATATAACGTTCATGAAGGGATTCAGGCAGCAAACACGAATTGACGCCAAGCGTGCCAACACAAATTGTCTCAGCGGGGGGTTCACCTTATGATCCGGCTGGCGATCGTAAGGTGTGCCAAAGTGTGCCCAACAGCAATTTCCTCATCGCTCTTGTCTGCCACGCGGACCAGAGTCGGCGCGCCTGCCTGGTGACCAGCGGTACTGAGTATCCGAGCATGGTCGGATTTCAAGCAGACTGCCTCGCCTGAATGGGCAATCGAGGAACTCGAGGCAATTGAGATGGACGGACAGTAGGCGACGGCTCTCTTCGCCCTTCTGAGGTTCGTCTGACTTCGCGGCGATCCGTTTAGAAAAGAAGCTTTAGTCCAAACCAGATACTCCGGCTTCCGCTTCCTTCGACTTTTGGATTGGCGAAGCCCAGGCCCTCGCCGAACCGGCCGGCATTGTCGATGAACGGATCGATGGACGCGAAGTTTGGATGATTGAAAGCATTCAGGAAGTCAGCGTGAAATTGAAGGCTGAACTTTTCTGAAATATTTGTGACTTTGAAAACCGAAAGATTGAGGACATTTGTTTTTGAGGTGCGCAAAGTATTGCGTCCCACATCGCCGAATGGGCTGCCAAAAACCTCGTCGGCGGTGCGCGTGTTGGCGATGAAGCGGACCTGATTCTTGACGACGACGCTCGGGGCGTGGGCTGGATCTGGCACCGTGTTTCCCGCTGCGTCCGTCATTGTTCCCTTAAATCCGTTATTGAATTTGTTGAGACTGATTAGCGTTGTTGGAGTGATGGTGGAACTTCCGCAGAGATTGCCATCAACGTCCACGGCGCAAACATCGTTGGCGAAGATTCCGACGGACTGCGCCGGCGCGGCAGAACTTCCGAGGAAGGGGCGCAGCGAGCCATCGGGGCCGCTGAATGCAGCGTTAAAGGCAGGATCATAGGGATTTTCGGCATCGGGAATTCCGCCGCACGCGCCACCAGCGCTGGCGCAATTCAGTCCCGACTGAGCTGCCGTGAAGGGCTGGCCCGAGTAGAGTGAATATACGGCCGAGACTTTCCAGCCTCCGAGGGCGTGACCCAGGAAACCTGACTGGTGGCGATAAAACGGTAAATCTTCGAGCGCCGTCAGAACCCAGTTTTGCGGAAAATCGATCCCGGAGAGGCTGTGTTCCTGATCTGTGAAGTTAACCTGGCTCTGAGAAATTGCGAAAGTGCCGCCCGCGGCTAGTGTCGCTCCAATCTCGCTGGCATTGTCGGTGGTCTTGCTGAACGTGTAAGCGGATTTCAGGGTCAACTGGTTCCACAAATGGGTGCTTCGGAATTCGATCTGGAGTCCGTGGTAATCGGAGTAGCCGGTATTCGTGCGCTCGCGGATGAGAGCTGCGCCGGTGCAATTTACTCGTCCTATCAATTGAGAGATCGCGGCCTGCGATGCGGGACACGCCGTTAGACCGGCAGGAACTAGCTGGGGGTAGAGATTCGCGAGACCCAGAATGTATGGGTTGCCATTGATGGTCTGAAAAAGATTTTGGGCGTGGTTGCCGACGTAGCGGACTTCGAGTGCAGCATTTTGCGCAAGCTGATGCTGGACGCCGAAAGACCACTGATGGACGCGATCGGGGCTGAAATGCGGCGAGATAGTTGTTTCTCCCAACGTGCGCGGATCAAAAATTCCCGTCTGCAAGTGTGGCGCGAGCAGCGTTCGCACGTTCGTTCCGGTGGGAACTGCGGGCAACGGATTTGCTGAAGCATCCGCGCCCGTGAGAGTGGTGAGGACTACGGCGGGAGCGCCGCCGGCCATATTTATATAAAGACTGTAAAAGGGCGGATCGTACGCGAGGCGGTAGCCGCCGCGAATTACCGTTTTCCCCGCTGTCGAATTGAACAGGCTTTTCGCAGGCGACCATGCGAATCCTATGCCAGGGCCCCAGCTATTTTTCGGTGCTGGAAAGGCCGGGAAAGTTGTCGCGCTCAAGGGAAGACTGGGGTCCCAGAGAGGATTGCTGCTGGTCTGCGACTGGGTGGTCAGCTTGTGAAGAAGATTTGCGGGCTGTCCATAATAGGACCAGGTCAATCCCAGATTGAGGATAAAGTTTGGCGACAACTTGAAATCGTCGCCAAGATATAAAAACGTGTCGCTCTCTCGAAAATCCAAGTACGGATTCCCCGACGCGAGCCGCACGCGGTTGGGCGTGTTGGCCACAAATGCGTCAAAGTCGCTGTATCGGAAGAGTCCGTTATATTCGGTAAGACCGATGTTCGGCGAGCGCAAATGCGTGAAATTCACACCAGCTTTCAGTGAGTGCCGGCCTGCGAGATGCGTCCAGTTGTCTTGAATTTGATAGGTATTGACGATGCGGCCTACCGGCGAACCGCGGGGAACTCCCAGACTCAGTATGGCGGGATCGTTGAAAAAGATCGTCGTGAGAGCGTCGCCAAGTTGAGCGGCCCGGGGAACCGTGTTTCCAATTGAATTGCCGCCGTCCTGATCGTTCAACCTGCCATAGGAGGCGCGAAATTCGTTTGCCGTTTGGGTGCTGATGAAGCGCGTCCAACTGAAGGCATAGTCCTGTGAGAACAGCAGAGTGTCGAATGGATATCCGCCCGCCGCGTTGCCGCTGCCATCGTAGAGATTATTTCTTCCGAAGATATAGCGGCCGTAGAAGTAATTCTGAGTGGTTTTGTAATCGAGTTTGACGACGAAATCATGTTGGCGGAAATCTGTAGGCAATATTCTTTGGATTCCCGCCATATCGACGCCCGGGCAATTTGCAATGTCCATCGGCACCACTGGTCCCTGCGGAGTGGGGTTGCCGGCTTTAACGGAATAGGGGCCATAGGTTTTGAGGGCCTTCACCGAATTGCTATCCGGGAGGCACTGCGCCAGTGTTGCAACACCCGCCGGCGTGGGCGTCAATTGTCCTGTGCTAAATACGCCGGCCTGGTTGGTTAGTTCCGCGTTCACGCCGCCGAAAAAGAAGAGCTTGTCTTTGATGGCCGCGCCGCCAATCGTTGCGCCCAAGAACGCGTTATTAGAAGCGGGAACCTGCGTCAATCCTTCGAAGGTCTTTTGATTTGGCGAAAGAGCGTTGAATCTCCAGTTTCCTTCCGTGGCATACAAGGAACCATGGAGGCTGTTTGTTCCGGACTTGGTGAGGATGTTAACCACCGATCCGGAGTTTCGGCCGTACGCTGGGTCGAAATTACTTGTGGTGATCTGATATTCCTCGACGAATTCGGGATCCGAGAGTGCCAAGCTGGGGCCCTCCGCCAAATTGTCGTTATTATTTTGTCCGTCGATCTGCTGGTCGTTGCTTCTTCCGCGCAGGCCGTTCACCGCGAAGCCGGCGCCATTGATATTGGAGAACGCCAGGTCGCTGCTGTTCACTACCCCCGGAACGGTGAGCGCCAGATGGTCGAGGCCGTTGTTCTCGAGGATCCCGGAAAAAGTGGTGAGAGTTTCGCTTCCGAAGGAACTGGAGATTTGCGCTTGGGTGCTTTCAATAAACCGCGAGGTGGCCGCCACTCGGAGGGTAGTGGCAATCTCGCCGACTGCCAACTGCAACGTACCGAGCCCGTGATCTGACCCGGCGTTGATGCGAACCTGCTCGACGAGTAATTTTTTGAATCCGGGCTTGGAAATCTCGACGCGGTAAGTTCCTACCGGCAGCAAATTCGCCTGAAAAAAGCCGGTCGAGTCTGTACTGGCACTGAATTGTTCGTTGGTGTCCGTATTTGTGACTGCGACGTCAGCGCCGGCGACTACGGCCTTCTGAGGATCGAGAAGTGTCCCCGATATCGAGCCTTTGCTGACTTGGGCTATGGCGCACGGGACTTGAACGGCACAAAGCAGTACGATTAACGCGATAGGCAAAGTAAGGCGCTTACGTCTTCTAGACACTGCGACCAGCCTCAGGACGTCAGGGCTACTGATGCTCTTGACACACTAATAACACAAAACTGAAGTCGCGGGATGGAAATATGTTTTAGCGACTTTCGACATTTCTGCCGTACAGATGCGACGGTCAACGACCGCCGTTTGGCCAAAGCCGACAGCGCATTTGAGAGTAAACCGTGGGCTGGGAGATGAGTTTCCCAGCCCCGTCACCTGGTGGAACCGCTACCTTTTGCGAGGATCTCCTTGCCTGAGATTCGAAGAGTTGAACGATCTGAATATGTGACTCACTTTTTCTCGCTCATTTCTCCACCGCTGGTCGTCTTGTAGACCGACGAGTTCGTCGAGACGTACAAGGTGTCGGGAGAGTCTGAGTCTAACGCAATGCCGAAGACGCCTAGGTCGTCCAGCCCAGTGTTGATGGCCGTCCAGGAGTCGCCGCCATCCACGCTCTTAAAAACGCCTGCGCCCTCAAATGCAACATATAAGACATTGTGTCGGCGAGGATCGACCTGAACAGAGCCAGTGCGCGCAGTCTGAAATGCGTCTGGCAGGCCGACGCTCTGAGAGGCAAAAGAGGTACCTGAATCAACACTTTTCAACACGCCGGTGAAAGTTCCCGCGTAGACGATATTGGATTCGACCGGGTCGACTGTTATGCTCAAGGACGGTGTTTCATCTACGTTGCTCCAGCTCGCCCCGGCATCGCTAGATCGCCAGATCCCGCTATTGCCGGCAAAGAAGACGGTCTGGTGGTGTTCGGGGTCAACTGTGATTCCCCTTCCACTGAGACCCAGGAAGTCGTCCGGAAGGCTATTCGGAGCGCGGTCAATACGTGTAAAAGTCTGGCCGAAATCTGCGCTTTTCCAAATGCCGTCGCCACTTCGAAATGTAGAAACATAAATGGAGTGATCGACAGGATCGACGACTACGCCGGCGACGTAGATGGCGCTCGATCCGAAAAGGCGGCGCTCCCAATGCCGGCCGTGGTCAAAGGATCGATAGAGACCGCCGCCCGTGAACGAGCCTGCGTAGACGAGCGTTGGCTCCTGCGGGTCGAAGGCAATGCCGCGTGGCGATCGGGCTGTCAGTCCTTTCGCGCCGCCATCGTCCCAATTGCGACCGCCATCGTGAGTAACGAGCAACCCGCCGTCATTCGTGGAAAAGAAGACGTGTCCGTGGTTGGCCGGATCGATTCCGAGCGCGTGCCCGTTCTGGCAGCGGCAGTCATTCAGTTGTCTCCAGGCCACTCTTCGCCAATTCGAGGCGCGGCGATCGTCATCATCGGACCCTCTTGCCGTCGCTGGGCGCTCGAACACTCCGTCGAAATTGGTTCCCGCGAAGACTGATCCGTCCAGTCCAACGCTAAGAACGAGACCCAATCCGTCGGATATTTTTGTATTTGTCCAAGTTGCGCCGTCGTCTTTGCTGACGGAAACTCCCCCAGTCGCGGTCCCTGCGTACAAGCGGTCTCCAGTTTTCGCCAGCGACAGGACGACACCGACGGCCGGTGAGCCGGTGCGGATAAAGGAAGCTCCCGCGTTTGTACTTTTGTAGACACCATTGCCGTTGGAACCGGCATATATGACGTTGCTGTTGGTGGGATCCACGTATACAGACCAAACGGTCGTGTCTATGTTGAGTGGATTCCAGGTAGCGCCGCCGTCGACACTCTTGAACGCCCCGGTTCCGGCGGTTCCCGCATAGAGAACATTCGTGTGATTCGGATCGATGGCCAACGAGAAAACAAGCGGGTTGTCGATGCCATTGGCAGAAGACAACCATGTGTCGCCACCATCGACCGTCTTCTGTAGGTCACCGTTAAAGCCCGCGTACAAAATATTTTCATTCGTAGGATCGATAATCAGCGACAAAGGTACATCGCCGGATCCTGTGGCGCTCCATGTTGCGCCGCCGTTTGTGGTCTTGTAGATGCCGGCGCCCGTCCCCGCATAAAGGAGATTGGGATTATCGTGCGCCATAGCCAGCGATGCCACGACCAGTGAATCGAGGCCTTGATTGGCCGGCGCGAAGGTTTGGCCGCCGTCCTCGCTCTTGAGAATTCCTGCGCCCAGGCTCGCGATGAAGACTGTGCGCGTCGCATCGTCAATAGCGATGGAAGCTTCAATAGAGGGTGGCGCAGGACCGACCGATCTCCAAGCTCCCGCTGTGTGGGAATTTCCAGCAGGGAGTGACTTTGATTGAGCACGAGAATTCGCAGGCATGATCAAAAACAATGCAAAAAGTAGCGCAAAGCAGATACTGATGGCTTCCTTACTTGTTGATTGACGTCGCCCTGTTTCGTTCATGGGTTGTTCTCCTTAGCTGAATTAGTTGTTCTGAGTCTTGAATGACCGTCGAAGCTCGCGACTACATGCTCTGCGGGTTGCTGCTCAAGTCACCGAGGTAGTTCGCGCGGCCCGGACTATGGAACCGAATCAGTGAGGCGGTCAATGCACAGGGACACATCCCTGAGTAGGCCTTGGGTAACTATGTAAGTTATAGATAACGTTATGTGTTAGGGCTCTATCAATTGACAGCGACCAGAGGCAGTGCTACCCTCCGCGCAAGACTGACCATGAACGACAATCGGAAACCTTCCATCGGATATAAGTTTGGTCCTTACCACGCGGATACAGTGGGTTTGGAATTGCGGAAGAATGGAATTCGGATCAGGCTGCAGCCAAAGCCGTTTCAGGTGCTCACGGTGCTTTTAGGGCGGGCAGGCCAAACGGTCAGCCGCGAAGAGCTTAAGAAGCTGCTGTGGGCTCCTGACATATTCGTCGATTTCGACCATGGACTGAATACCGCCGTAAATAAAATCCGCGAGGCCCTGAGTGACTCTGCAGAAGAACCGCGATACATCGAGACACTGCCGAATGGCTATAGATTCATCGGTGATATAAGCGAACGGTTTGAACAGCCCCCCGTCGCGACGGCGTCCCGCGCACCGTCGCTTGTAAACGCCGATGGGAATCCAGATCGTGAGACTAGCTGGAGAAGGCGTTACCTTGCACTGGGTGCCGGACTAGCCTGTCTGATTGCCGCGGTTTTTTTCGTGTTTCACATCCCCCGGAAGGTATTTGGAATCTCTTCGCCGGCGATCCAATCGGTAGCTGTTCTGCCATTGAAAAACCTTTCTGGAGATCCCTCTCAGGAATATTTCAGCGATAGCATGACCGACGAATTAATCACGCAACTCGCCAAAATCTCGAGCCTTCAGGTATCGTCCGCGGCATCGGTAGTTCGTTATAAAAATACGTCGGCCTCCGCTTCCGAGATCAGCCGGGATTTAAAAGTGGATGCGTTTGTTGAAGGCAGCGTAGTGCGTACCGGCGACAAGATTCGCGTGACCGCCCAACTAATCGACGCCCGGACGGATCGGCACATTTGGGCGGAGGATTACCAGGGAGACCTGCGGGATATACTCGTTCTGCAAAACGATATCGCGACAGCGATCGCACATAGCGTCCAGGCAAAGATCGCTCCTTCGAATTCCTCCACGGCATCCCTACCCCGACAGGTGAATCCGCGTGCCTACGACGCATATATCAGGGGGCGGGGTTATTGGTTTCGAAGCAAAACCGCAAATGCCGCTCCGGGTGATCTTGAGAAAAGCGGGGAGCTGTTCAAGCAGTCTATCCAGTATGATCCCGCTTATGCGCCCGGCTATAGCGGACTTGCCAATTACTATGGTCTCATGGCCGGCTACGGCTTGATTCCAGTCAAAGAGGGCTGGAGCCAGTCGGAAGAGGCATCCCGAAAGGCGCTTGCTCTCGATTCCGATCTGGCGGAGGCCCACTGCTCTCTCGCATCAAAAATGATTTTCTATGACTGGGACTGGTCGGGCGCTGAGCGAGAGATACAGCGTGGCCTGGAGCTAGACACCCATTATGCGGAGCTCCATAACTTGTATTCTCATTTGCTTGCCTATACTGGCCGCTTTGATCAAAGCATAGCCGAAGCTCGTCGAGCTGCGGAACTTGACCCTCTGGGCGAACGGTTTGCCGTACAGCGAGCCCTTCGCTTTAGTCGTCGTTTCGATCTTTTTCTGACCGAAGTGGCTATAGTCTTTGCGCAGGATCCTGCGCGGATTCACAAAGAAAGAGCATGGGTGTACCTGGCCAAAAAGCAGCACGCCGAGGAAGTCAGCGAAACAGACCTCCAGCTTCGTATTGAAGGATGCATTCCTTGTGCCGATCGCCTGTCATACGCATACTCGCACACGGGTTACCCAGGCTGGCTCCGCGAGAAGCTAAAACAACTGAACCAAGACTCGCACGGAAATGCTGTGACGTTCGAACATGCCGAACTCTACGCGGCCATGGGAAATACCGATATGGCCATGCAGTATCTTAATGAGGGCTACCGGGAACACACAGAGCCACTACTCAGGCTGCAGCTGAATCCCGCTTATGACGAGATGCGGACCGATCCACGATTTCAGGAGCTGATTCATCGTATCGGGTTGCCTCAATAATTCGTTACAGACTATTTGTTTGAGCTCCGCGATAACAGCAGCTAGCTGTTGTGAAGGGGACGTTCTGGCTGCTCCGGGCCTCAGTGAGGCGGCTCCCAAGTCCAATTCCCAGAAGCCGCCACCACTTCAGTTGTCGTCGTCTTCTCGCTCTTTTTGGAGCAACGGTGCCGGTGGACGGACCTCGATGGTCGTAAGCACTTCACCGGAAGTTGGGTTTGCAAAGTGCAGGATGCGCCCAGCTTCTCCCGGTGCAGCTCCGAGATCGCTAACGTAGATATCGTCGTGGCCATCAAGAGCCATGCCCGTAGGCACGTTCAAGCCGCTCACGATTTCCTCGGCGGTGCCGTTTGCGATCCGGATGATCCGGCCCTGACCGACATTTGGAAAACCCGCCGCGCTGGAGAATTCCATAACGTACAGCCTTCCCTGGCTATCCTTCTGCACGTCAATAATGGTTGTAAACCCACCCCAGTAATCGATCACGAAACCATTGTCCGTTACCTGATACAGCTTCGACGATCCGACCACAACGGGGAATAACCCGAGATTGCCGACAAAGAAACGGCCGTCGAGATGAGCGACGGACGTCGGTACGATGTGTCCGAGCGGTGCGGACAGGTCGGAGAGTTGTTCAATTCGTGGCTCCTGCCCGCCGCCGAGATTGATTCGTAGCACTCTCCCGTGGTTGGGCTCGATCACGACCAGATCGCCATGAAATTCTTTCAGAGTGTATGGCACGCCGTCCGGTTCGAAGTCGCCGACATTCGGATGCGCCACTGGATGATGCCGGAAAAATTGGCTTAAGTTCGCAACCACTTCGAAGGTGTGGCGCTGTACGTTGATGCGAAGAACAGAATTGGGGAAATTCGGATTCCCGTGGCTGCACCCACCTCCAGCCGTAAGGGCGTAAAGCTGGCCGTTGACGAAAGCGATATCCGCGGCTCCGTTCGTATCTCCCGTGGGCAGGCTACTGACCGCCGAAGGAAGTCCGTCGACCACTGTCGTACGCACTCCGTTGGACTCAATCCGCGAGATCCTTGCCGTCGGTCCCCCATGATACGGGCCGACTGGCGCCGGCACATTCTGACATCCTTGCGGCACCGCCTGCGTCCCGCCTAGACCCGCTTCTGCGAAATAGAGCAAACCGTCTGGTCCGAAGGTCAGTCCGCGCGGCCCTTCGAGTCCGGCGGCAACCACGGTGCCGCCGGTAGGAACCGGAGGACCCTGGGCGAATACAAACGGAGCAAATGCTACGAAGCAAATTGCCAAAGACCAGGCCTTAATCCCTACCCTCACGCCACTGCTGTTACGTTTGAGATTCATTTCTTTCTCCTTTTAAAATGTCGAAACCGTCCATTGGTTACGAAGAGGACGGCGGACGAACAGGCTCCTTGTAGGGCGGCTGCCAAAAGGAAGCAATGCACAAAGGGTCAATTCCTGCTCCACTTCCTACTCATCGAATAACCGATTCAAGGAAAGAGGGTTACGTGATCGTATCGGTTAGGCCTTATCGGTTTAGCCTTATGACTTAGGTCTATCCGGAGACGGCAGTTTGTCCGCTTTATGTCAATTTGCCGTTCTATCGAGCAACCGTATTCCTCACTGGACGAAACTTCACGGCTAGCTATTGGCCCTCGCCAGCCAAAAACATGGCTGTGGGATATAACGCGTCAACTGTCATGTGCTGATCGCGAATACTTTTTGGGTGCAGGATCGGGTACAGGCTGAAAAGTAAGAATGGCTCCGAGTCTTATGTAAGCGACACCAGACGCGGCACTTAGATTTTTGACCCCATCGGCTGTTAACCGAAGGGTTGCAGATTTCGTATACCTTAGTTAGTTCAGTCCGTTTACATGCTGTGGAACCAACTGATCGAAACCGCCGTGCAATTGACGGTCCGAGATGAAGGCTGCACAATACCTCAAATAAGTTGTAGTATTGTGTTGTGAGAAAAGAGCGCAAAGAAGCCGCGAAGCGGCTCTATGAGATCGCGGAAGGCCAGCAAGGCTTCTTCACGACGAAGCAGGCCAAAGCTGCGGTATTCGCAGAGAATACTCACCCGTACCACGTTCAGGCGGAAACTGGATTCGTGAGCATCGGGGAATCTATCGGCTTGCCAGCTTTCCGCGAGGTGAACGGCCTGACCTGATGCTTTGGTCGCTTTGGTCCAGGAATCGGGGAGAGGCCGGCCAGGCGGTCTTCAGCCATCAAACCGCTCTGAGCCTCCACGATCTTTCCGATGTGATGTCAGCGAAGCTGCACATGACTGTACCGAAAAGCTTCCGGCGAAATAGTGAAATCCCCCGCGTGCTTGTCCTGCATTTCGCTGATCTTTCTCAAAACGACATCGGAGCTGCTGAGGGAGTTCGGGTAACAAAACCTATGCGAACGATTCTTGATCTGCTGGAAGCCGGGGATGTGCCGCCTGCGACCCTTCGGCAAACACTCCGTGAAGGGCTACGGCGAGGGCTCATCCGCAGAAGTGAAATCGCAGAGGCCAGGAAACGTCTCGCTGATAGTAAGCAACTGCGAAATTTGTTTCAGAGAGTAGCCGCCTGCGAGATCTCGCAGACATGATTCTATTGATTCAGTCCGGCACGTTGACCAACGACAAGGTCGCGGAGGCAGTCCGCGTCACTTTCGAGTGCCGCAAGACGCACGCGTCGTCGAATGCGCTTCCGCTGCCTCCCGCTCAGTGGCAGAAACCGCACGACGCACTTGCTCGCGAGTGCGGCATATCCGGACAGGTTGAAGATGCATTCGCTGTCCTGCGAATTTTTTTGAAACCAATCCTGGGTAGCTGACAGATGTTCGCAAGGACGCCTCGGCTACAAAAGCAGGCGCGTCCCCTGTGCCAAAACTGTGCCAGAATCCGAAGTCTTCATGCCATTGGGTTTATCTTTGAGCGAAAAGCAGATTCCCCGATTTGTTGGAAACGTTAGTAGTTAGAAGTAACGGACGGAGTTGTTGGAGTCGAGTGTCGTGCGCCCAAGGCAGGCGCGCTACCAGGCTGCGCTACGCCCCGACATGAAGTGCGCGATTCATTCTAGAGCAGTTTTCAATTTTGCTCCAATCTCCATAATTACCGGCGTTCTGACTCCGTGGAACAACGGTCGTGAAAGCCTCCACTTCGCGCTTCGTTGCGCACGTTGAGCGCGACTGGGATGGAAGGAAATCACCACGACGTTCGTCGCCTCCCACGGTGTAGCGGTGGCGAACCCGGCTGCTTCCCCCACTCCAGGTAGATTAAAGTTCTAGCTTCTCCTGCCGATATAACTTCCATGGGAAAGCTTTCTCTCCACGCCGCCATAAGCAAGGGCTTTGGATTCAATTTCCTGGAAGAAAGCTGGTCCGTCTAGATGATTGCATTCCGCCCTCTTTTCCTTCTATCTTGCGCTTTTCTCTCCCCGCTTACTGTCTCCGCGCAATCACCTTCGGATCAAAGCAAGCCCACCGAGCTCACTTCCATGGATATCGAGCAGCTTATGGATCTCAAAGTCACTACCGCCTCACTGTTCCAGGATAAACTCTCCGACGCTCCCAGCATCATATCCGTCGTCACCAGTGACGAACTCCGCCGTTTCGGGGGGATGACTCTCGGAGAGATACTTCAGCGCGTCACCGGCTTGACTGTCTCCAGCCAATATTTTACTGACCGCAGCCTCATTGCCGCCCGCGGCGATCAGACGGAAACTTCCGGCGGCCACATTCTTTTTCTGATCAACGGCCGCCCCACCAGGGAAGTGATGGAGGGCGGAATCATTTCCGACCTCATTGAATCTTTTCCGGTGGACATACTCGATCACATCGAAATCATTCGCGGTCCCGGTTCCGTTCTCTACGGCTCCAACGCTTTTTCTGCCGTCATAAATCTCATCACCATCAAAGCCGACAGAAACCAGTTGCGCGGCGACGCCCTGGGGGGCGATGGAGGCGCTCTCGCGTCCTCGGTGCGCTTTCTCTACCAGCGCGGTGACTTCAACATCGTCGGCGCTTCTCAAATACACCAGCTTCCCGATTGGCCGCTCGTCTACATTGTTCCCCCTCCGCTCCGGGACCTGCCCACCGCGCCGCCAGAGCCCGCCTTCCACGATACTTCTCTCGTCAACCGCGGCGCCGGCGACTATCTTGGCGTCAACTATAAAGGCCTCAGTTTCATGTCCTCTTTCACCGAGTGGCAATCCACATCCTTCGCTCAAGGTTCGGTAGGCAAGACGCGCTTGACTCGAGATTTCGGCGATCTTGGTTACGATTACAAAACTGCTGCTAACTGGGACATGGACTTCAACGTTACCTACACGCGTACCACATTTTCCGAGGTGCCCTATCCCAGCACCGCTAGAGATTCGAACGAGTTCGTCGCCGAATGGACCAATCTGATCACTCTCACATCCAAGGACCGTTTGACCGCCGGCGTTCTCTTCAGCCGTATCGCCGGCACGGAGCTCTATACCGCTACGGTTCCCAGCACCATCAGCGCCAAGGGCAGCCGTCCCGCCGGCGGTTTCTACGCCCAGCTCGATCATCAATTGCTGCACTCCTTGAAACTCATCGCCGGATTCCAGTCCAACAAAATCGGCAGCATTCCTTTTTCCACCG
>Ga0302182_10000774_pt1 | contig 18735 bp, 17 predicted proteins | sample I_Palsa_N3_1_FD_198781 | JGI IMG/M metagenome (GOLD analysis project Ga0302182, IMG submission 198781) | Peat permafrost microbial communities from Stordalen Mire near Abisko, Sweden - I_Palsa_N3_1 | ecosystem: Environmental > Terrestrial > Soil > Palsa > Peat permafrost | place: Sweden...
CGCGATCAGCAGCTCTCCCCCTGGCTCGAGCATTACAACTTCCGCCGCCCCCATGGTAGTCTCGGTTACGCTCCGCCCATCAGCCGGGCTGCTCCGGTGGGAACAACGTCTTGACGGATCACAGCCAACCCCCGCCTTCCTGGGGGATCAACTCGAACACGGTGCCGTAGCCGTATGCGCCGCCGAAGTAGGTTGTGCCGTATACATTTCCGGACGAGTCGAGGATCACGCCGCCATAGGGATTGACCCCGTCCTTGCCGTTGTTGTTGAAGCTGTGCAGCACCCTTTCGGACCAGCCGCCGCCGGTTGTGGGCGTCAACCGGAACACCGTTCCTGCGTTGTACAGGCCCCCCACTCGGGTCGTGCCGTATAGATTTCCGGCTTTGTCGAACGTCAGGTTGGAGTCGGGAGTGAGCCCGTCCTTGCCGTTGTCGTTGAAGTTATGCAGAATTTTTTCGGTTTGGGCTTCCACGCGCGTGGATTTTGTAATCGTCATCAGCGCAAATAGGGCCAACACAGTCAATCCGAGAGCAGTATTCCGGCTGCGCACGAGTAACCTCCTTGATCGGCGGTCGACACCGCAGTGGTCAGGTCTTCTTTCGAGTTCGGCATTGTAGGGAACCGGGGACGCGATGCAACCGCGGCGCGAGTCTCAACCGGTCTTACTCGGGGAGGAGGCAAAAATATAGCCCGGCTGGAGTGACGTGTCAAGGAAAACGGCGATCAGGGTAGTGGTTGAATTTCTAGGAGCGCCGCAATTTAAACGGCGTATTCCATGGGTGCCTGCGTTCGACGCACTCCAAGCGTATCTTGAAATAGTCGCATCCAACATACTAACGGCCGGGACTGGCATCCGGGCTTTTTCTATTTCTGATCGCTTCCTTTCGATTGTATTCCTATGCCTAACAATGCGCCTGCAAGGGCGGCAACAGTTTCTCCGTTCAGTATCTTCTGTATCGCAATGCTGAATATAAATGGGATGCCGAGGCAGATCGTAAGTGCCTTGGTCGTATAGGGGCCGATCCCGCCCTCTCTTACCCTCTTGCTGGTAATGATCGCTAGAGCGCAGACGATACCACCTATCCACGCCACTATTTGTCCGTCCTGCCACATCGCAACGCAATTCTCTCTCCACTCCACCGCTCAGCGCAAGGCAAATTCAGCCACCGGCGATCATTCGAACTTAGTCGTGATCGCGCCCGGAAGGTTTCTTGAGCAGAATCCCGGCCACAAACGAGGCAGTCGCGGCCAGCAGCCATTCGATGCGCCACATCTGGATCGCCTGAAACTCCGCCAGATTCGACGCTTTATAGAAGAGGCTGACGCCGATGGCTCCGGCCACGCAGCCCAGCCCGATGATGAATGCGATCAGCGCCGCCGTCGGCAGGCCAACCCGGCGCTTGATCTCATGGAAGTGCAGGTAGTGCAGCCAGTCCGGGAAAGAAATCTCGTGCCAGGAATCTGCGGCGGTACGAGCGAAAGCCCGCACCCAAGCCATGTTCCGAGCCCAAAAGCCGGCCCAGATTCCAGCCACTACCGCGGCATCCGCGCTGGTGGCCGCCAACTCCCGGCGCAGCCCACAGGTATGACAAAATCGGGCGCCGATCATGAATTCGCTGCCGCAACCGGCGCAAGCGTCAGCCATTTCCGGCTCGGCAGCCGCCAGCGTGGGCTCAGCGACTGGTTCCAGCACAGTCGGCGACCGCCAAAACTCCCGTTGCGTCTCTTGAACGACCTCAGCCATACGTGGAAATGCTGGTCCCAGCATCGCAAGCCGACAGCCAAAGCTCGCCTGCCACTAAGATGGTGCAAGTCAATCACTTGCAAACCGTTCCTGCCCCGGAGTCAAGCTGTCACGCGCAATTATTACCCTCGGGTCCGCGTAAAGATGCCCCGGTTACCAAGGATTCTTCAGCCTGCATTTGCGCAGATTATAGGATCACCGGCCGCATCCCTTACGAAATTAATGCAGATCGCCGGATGACGCCTTTGGTTCCTCCCGTGCTCCGGCAAAGTTAGGTTAGACTAAAATTCAAGGCCTTAGCGGTGGGGATGCAGCCGAATCCGACATTGGCGAGACGGTTATTTCAGAGAAGCCTGTTGATCTGGCTGGTCGTCTTCTGCCTGCTGTTACCCCATGCCACTGCTCAAACCCGAGCAGCAGCGGGAATCGCTCCTCCTGCAACCGCACCCGCTTCTCCCGAGCACGATCCGCTGATCGACGCAGCCTTCGACCACTTCTATAACATGGATTACGACCGCTCGATCCCGGAGTTCGAAAGGCTCCTCGAACGCCACCCGAACGAGCCTTCGGCGGTGAATCACCTGTTGACCACCATCTTGCTGCGCGAACTCTACCGCATGGGCGCGATGAATACCGGCGAGTACGCCAACGATAGTTTCATCGGCCAGGCGCACCGCACCGCCGACCCTAAGGTGAAGGCGCGGATCAAACAATTAGTCGACCGCGCCGAAAGCCTGGAGGATCAGGAACTGAAGGCGAATTCCAATAACGTGGCTGCGCTGTATGCCCGGGGCGTTACCCGGGCGCAGTTCGCGTTGTATACCGCGCTGGTGGAGCGCGCCTGGTTTTCCGCTCTGCGCAACGCCGTCGGCGCGCGCCACGATCACGAACGCGTGCTGGAACTCGATCCCACTTACGTGGACGCGAAGCTGGTGGTCGGCACGCACAACTACGTGATGGGCAGCCTGCCCTGGAGCGCGAAGGCGGCGGTCGCTATAGTGGGCTTGAGCGGGACCAAAGAAAAAGGATTCGAATATCTGCGCCAGGTCGCCGACAGCAACGGAGAAAATAGCGTCGACGCCAAGGTCGTGCTGAGCCTGTTCCTGCGCCGCGAGCACCGCTACGATGAAGCGCGCGCCATCATGCACGACCTGGCCGCGCGCTATCCCAGGAATTATTTATTCCCGCTCGAGGAAGCCAACCTGCTGCGCGCCGGTGGCCACGCGCCGGAGGCTGCGGCCGCGTACCGCAAAGTCTGGCAAAACGGACGCGAAGGCAAGTACGGCAACCTGCACTACGAAATCGCCGCGTGGGGATTGGGCGAATTGCTGCGCAGCCAGAAGGATTATTCCGGAGCCGCCGCGGCGTTTGAACTGGTGAGCGCAGCTCCGGACCCGGATCCCGAGACGCTGCAGAAGGCCAACCTCGCCGCGGGCGAAATGTACGATCTGTTGCTCAAGCGCGATCTGGCGATGAAGAAGTACGAAATCGTCCTGGCGGAAAATGCCAGCACTCCTCGCGCCGAAAAAGCCCGAGAGCATATTAGGGAGGCGTATCGGGAGTGAAAGCGGTGTGGGACTGTCACACCGCATTCCGGATTATGCCTCTAAGTCCTTTGGGCTCCCGATTTTGCCGGGAATTTCTTGCTAACTCGGTGATTCCATGACGCATCCGAGGGATGGGGGTTATCGAGAGAATCGTAATCGCAGAGCTCTCGAATCTAAATCGGGGAGGGTTCAGGCGCGTGGCCAACAGGATTTTTTCAGGCAGATATCCACAGGTCGAGATGAAAGGAACTTTCGGGCTACAATTGCGTACTGTTCTGTAGACGACGCTTGGAAAGAGGACAGAAGCCATGTACTGCAACTATTGCGGCAAAGTGATTCAGGACGACGCGGCGGTTTGCGCCTATTGCGGCATTCGCGTGGGCGCATCGGTAGCACGCAAGCGCCTAGTGCGGCCTCGCCACGGACGCAAGATCGCCGGCGTCTGCCTCGGCTTCTCCGAATATTTTGACATCGACGTCACCGTGATCCGGCTGGTGTGGCTGGTTGGTTCGTTTATGACGGGTATTGGCCTGCTAGCGTATCCCATCGCGTGGATCGTAATGCCCGAAGAGCCGCTGCTTCTGACGGCGCCCGTGGGCGCGCGGAGCGTGGCGAATTCGTAGGTGCATTTTGTCCCTGGGCGGAGTTACAAGAAATCAGGAATTCTCGTAGTGGGCTGCGACGGCTTCCGGGAGGATGAGTGCCAATCGCCCGTCTGAACCGGGAGACATTGCAACTCCTTGCCGATAGCCGCGTCGGAGAAGCTGCCCTTCTGCTTCAGCATAAGCATTGGACGGGCGCTTATTACTTGACCGGCCTCGGCGTGGAATGTGCGTTAAAAGCCTGTTTGGCGCGAGCGGTACAGCAGTATGATTTTCCGGACAAGGGTTTTACTAGCCGGGCCTATACTCACAAGTTGGAGGATTTGGCTAAACTGGATGTAGAACTTTGGGTCCAGTTGAATAGCGATCTCAGCGTGGACGTAAAGTTGGCAAGTAATTGGAGCATTGTGCGGCAATGGGACGACGAAGGACGTTACGGCGTGGTTGAGGAAGGGGAAGCGAATTCTCTTTACACGGCAACGATAGAGCCGGTTTCTGGCGTACTGGAATGGATACGGCCGAGGTGGTAGTGACCTACACGAAGATTGCTCTCAGCGATGCGGACATTGAGTTTGGCAGAAAACTCTGGCACGAACTGAGTGCAAACCCCCAATTCCCAGTTAGGGGCGCACTTTGGTTGCTGGATGGGGAATGGCATCTGGTGATAGCCAGCGAGATAGTTGACAAACTCGGGGCACGCGACGCGTACAGAAAGCTCGCTGATGTAATTCCACTGGCGCCCGAGGAGTCTTTCCAGCTGTCCCGAATCAATCTGATCGGTACCAAGCATCCGCTGTATCAGGGTCTCAAGTCCGTTTTCGCTCAAGCTGCGTCGGTAGAGGGAGCGCGGCTGGGCGGTTCGCAGGTGGGGGGGTCTATATAGAAGATGCTTACTTATACGGAGTGCGTTGAATCTGGGAAGAAGGCGACAGTTTTCGTTTTGCTCCTCGCATGTTCGGTGTGGGCGCACTCGCAAAGCGCCATAGCCAGGCCGCGCATTCTCGGCATCGATCACGTTTCCTTCTATACGACTGCGCCAGATGGAGTGAAAGATCTCTACAGTGGCACGCTCGGCTTGGCTTCCGCTGCGCCGGTGGAATCTGGTGGGCTCGTGAGATATATGGTCGGCAAGCAGTGGGTTGGCTACAGCGCCGCGCCGGATCCTAACGCCACTGACCGCATGGATCACGTGGCCTTCACCACCGACAACGTCGTGAAGCTGCGTGAATATCTGCTGGCCAACGGCGTGAAAGTGCCTGCTATCGAGGGGCACGCGGACCATAGCTTGAGCTTTGTGGTCGCCGATCCGGAAGGTCATCGCGTCGAGTTTGTCGAACGAGGCAAGGCCGCGCCGCCCGCGCCGCCCGATTCCGCGGTGTCGCGCCGCATGATTCACACCGGATTTCTGGTCCACGACCGCGAGGCGGAAGATCGTTTCTATCGTGAACTGCTCGGATTCCGCCCTTATTGGCACGGTGGCATGAAGGACGACAAGACAGATTGGGTTTCGCTGCAGGTTCCCGACGGAACGGATTGGCTGGAATACATGCTGAACCAGCCCGAGCACCCTGACTTGCGGCTGACCGGAGTAATGAATCACATCTCTCTCGGCGTGGTTGATATGCCCAAGGCGCAGGCCCTGCTGGAATCCCACGGATGGAAAGTGCACGACGGCGAACATCCGCAGATGGGCCGGGACGGCAAACGGCAGCTTAACGTCTTCGATCCGGATTTTTCGCGGATTGAGCTGATGGAATTCAAGCCCGCAGAAAAGCCCTGCTGCTCCGATTTCACGGGCCCGCATCCCTCGGAGTAGCGGAGAACGGAATTGATCACTGATCGATGCGTGCATGTTTGTTAGAATTCTCTCGCCATGATTGAAACTTTGCTGGTTTCCGAAAACACCTCGGTTAGCGCCAAAGGCGACGGACCCGCTGTGGACGTAAGTGGCGCGGCCAGTCGAGTGTTTTTGCTGACGCTTGACGTCACGAAGATCATCGAGCAGGAGTCGCTCGAGATCAGCATCTTTGGTTCACCCGATGGCGCGGCTTGGGGCGCGAAACCGATTGTATCGTTTGCGCAGAAGTTTTATTGCGGGCAGTCTCCGCTCCTGCTCGATCTCACGAAGCATCCGGATGTGAAGTTCGTGCGCGCGCACTGGGAAGTGGCGCGCTGGGGACGCGGCGTGGAAACGCCGATGTTCGAGTTTGGCCTGGGTCTTAAAGAAATTCCGCCGGAAGTGCTGCGCGAAGCCACTGCTGAGGCCAAAGCCATGGCATAGTTGTCCATGGCTTCTCGCCCTTGATTGAGAACCCGCCGCGCGAGGTTCAGCCGCTAGAGCAGCATCTTGAATCAGCAACCGGTACTACCCACACGCAGCATCGTTCCTTCTCCTTCCGCTATATTGATTTCAGATGAAAAGCGAATCACAGGTGGTCGTGCGTCCGGCGCGCAACGTGCGCGGGAGCGTGAGTCTTCCGGGCGATAAGTCGATCTCGCACCGGTATGCCATGCTGGCGGGGATTGCCGACGGGCCGTCGAGGCTGGGAAACTACTCGAGCGGAGCGGATTGCGCCAGCACGCTTGGCTGCCTGAGATCGCTCGGAGTGAAGTGGGAGCGCAGGGATGGCGCAGACAACGTCATCGAAGTGCAGGGAAGCGGGCGGTCGCTAAGGGCTCCGAGCCACGCGCTGGATTGCGGGAATTCCGGTTCAACGATCCGCATGTTGAGCGGCGTTGTCGCGGGGCAAGATTTTGCGAGCGAGATGGGCGGGGATGAATCGCTCTCGCGGCGTCCGATGGAGCGCGTGATCGCACCGCTGACGGCTATGGGCGCGCAAATCTCGTCTGAGAACGGCCGGCCGCCGCTGCGCATCAATGGCGCCAAGCTGAAAGGCATTCACTACCGAATGCCAGTCGCCAGCGCGCAGGTGAAAACCTGTCTGCTGTTTGCCGGAGTGCTGGCGGAAGGTGAGACGCGCATCGAGGAGCCGCTGCGAACGCGGGATCATGGAGAAGCGGCGCTACGGGCGTTTGGCGCAAAGCTTGAGCGCACGGGGAACGAAGTGCGGATTCTCGGCGGACAGCGCTTGCGCGGCATCGAAGCGCGAGTGCCCGGCGATCTTTCGAGCGCGGCATTTTTTCTTTGCGCCGCCGCTCTTTTTCCCGGTTCGCAATTGACCATCGTCGATTTGCTGATGAATCCGACGCGGGCGCGGCTTCTCGATATCCTCATGCAGATGGGGCTGCGCATTTCCGTGACGCAGCTGGAGGAAGTTCACGGCGAGCTGGCCGGCACGCTGCAGGTCGAGGGTGGAGGGCTGAAGGGCGCGACCATCGCGGGAGCCGACACGGCTGCGCTGATCGACGAGATTCCTGTGCTGGCTGCGATCGCTCCTTACACGGAGGAGGGAATCGAAGTTCGCGATGCGAAGGAGTTGCGGGTGAAGGAGTCGGACCGGATCGCATCGCTTGCCACCAATCTTCGAGCAATGGGCGCGCAGGTGGAAGAACGCGAGGACGGCCTGAAAATCCACGGCGGACAGAGGCTGCGCGGCACGGAACTGGAATCTTTCGGCGATCACCGCGTCGCAATGGCCTTCAGCATAGCGGCTTTGCGGGCCGAGGGAGAAACGCTGATTCGAGGCAGCGAATGCGCGGCGATCTCGTACCCAGATTTTTTTTCCACGTTGGAAGGATTGGTTGAGCGCTGAAGAGCTTATGGTCTCGATTCGGGTGGCGACGGAGGACGATGCCGCGGAGATTTCGCACGTCCATGTCCAGAGCTGGCGGACGACCTACGCGGGCATCGTTCCTGATGAATACTTAGCCGGTTTGAGGGAGGCAGAGCGCGTGCCCGTTTGGCGGGAATGGCTCACCCGTGACATACCGGTGTATATCGCCGATCTGGACGGGAAAGTCGCAGGGTTCATCAGCGGTGGACCGATCCGTGAGCCAGTGCAGAATTACGAGGCCGAGTTGTTTGCAATCTACCTGTTACAGCAGGCCCAAGGACGCGGGATCGGGACAGCCCTTCTCAGAGCACTTGCAGGATCGCTGGTGAGCAAAGGCTTCACGAGCATGGCGGTCTGGGTGTTGGAGAGAAATCCTTCTAAACGCTTCTACGTGAAATCAGGCGCGCAGCTCGTGACTTCCAAAGAAATCGAAATTGGAGGCGCGATACTATCCGAAGAAGCCTATGGGTGGCCCGATATAGAAGCGATCCAATCGCCCAAATAAATGCATTCCGGGGTGGCCGGCAACTTGGAAAAATCGCCGTCACTGGCGCGGCTCTTCCAGCATGCGGCTCGGTGAGCGACCCTCTGTGCGTTACTTTCTCGCGATACCGAAGTAATCTAACGGGCATTCGCAAAATTGGAAACAATCGCATGCAACGGATGTCTCGGCTGGGCGCGCTATTGGGCTGGTTCAGCGAGACTTCCGAGTCCGTGTCCATTCTTCAATTGGGGGATTGCATGCGTTACAAGTCACTCGTTCTGGCATCGCTTTTGCTGGCCGCAGCGGCCTATGCCAAAGAACCGAAGGCTTATCAGGATGGTACGTTGTTGCAGATGGACGCGGCGCAATGCCGAGCAGACGAAGACGCCAAGAAGGGAAACAAGAAGACGCACGAGCCGCTGTGCCAGGAATACGCGCTGCAGACCGATCAAGTGGTCTACCGCATTCGGCCCAAGGACGTTAAGCATAGCGAGTTGCTGCCAGTCGGAGAGAGAGCGCAGTTCCGGCTTGAGAAAACTAAGATGCTGTTGCGAATGGAAGGTGTGGATCCGAAAGAGCGCGAGTACGCTATCGTGTCGATCAAGCCGCGTGGCGATAGTACGGCCGACGCCAGTCCAACGCGGCTGAACCATCTGCAGTAGGCCGGCATTCTTCGGGGGCGGGAGATCCCTCGGCCCGCCGGTGAAAACGCGGGCCTTCGGGATGACGCCTCTGGCAATTCCGCATTGTACGCACCTGTTTCAAAGCCTTGTCCAGTGCCTCCTGCAGATTGGCGGCGCTCGATGTTCCGGTGGACTGGGGCATGAAAGTCTCTGCTCTCGACCGTGAAGACGGGAGGATTGTACTCCTGCGCCGCTCAATGCGGATGAGAGGGCTTTTAGTGTTGGTCTCCATCGGCCTGTGGTAAAGTAGTGCCGCCCACGAAATGGCCGGGCCGCGTAGCCCGGAGCCAGTTCGCTCGCCACCGCTAACCGCCAGAAGGAGTTTGTCATGTCCACCCTCCGCGAGCTTATCAAAGACCGTAAAGTTTACTCGATCGATGCTGGGCGCACTGTGCTGGACGCGGCGCGCTTCATGATGGAACAGAACATCGGAGCGATCTGCGTGCTCCGCAACGGAGAACTGGCGGGCATATTTTCCGAACGCGATATCATGAACCGCGTTGTGGCCGTGGGGCGGACGCCTGGCCTAACCGCTGTTTCCGAGGTGATGACCGCGAATCCACGCGCCGTGAACGTGGACGAGAGCATTGAAGAGTGCCTTTTCATCATGCACGAGTTCGGCTTCCGGCACCTGCCGATTTTGGAGGGCAAAGAGCTGAGGGGATTGGTTTCGCTGCGGGATATGGTGATGCGCCAGGCCGGGGAACTCGATCGCCAAAGCCGGCGCGCGGCGTCGTAGGAATGGGCTACGGATTTGGGGCTTGGCGTCAGGAATCGATTGCCGCACGAGTCCGAAGCCTGTGCCGGGAAGCTTTTTTCACTCGCGTTTCTGTAGCAGCAGTTCCCCCGGCTTAGGCGGAAGCTTGAAAGGGAACTCGAAGATTTTACCGTTCAGCGGAAGACGCAATACGAATTCCTCCTGTGCCTTCCATCCGCCGAGCCACTTGTTGTTGGTATTGAAGAAAACCCAGCCGCTCGCTTTCGGGTTCCCGCGGTCCAGATGTGCGGCGCGCAAGCTGTTCTTGCTGAGAAAATCGATCAGTTCGCTGACCGATTTCTGATACTCCTGCAGCCGGGCTTCGCGGACCTGTTTTTCTTGCGGATGCTTCGCCACTTCGCGCTCGGTTTCGTGGTCGAGCGCATCGGCGTCGGCCTGAATCTTCTGCACGTAATCTTCGGGATCGAGGGAACCCTGAACCACTTTGAAGTGCTTCATAAACTGCAGCGTGACTGAGTCCGGGCTTTCCTCCAGGCTGGTGGCGCCGCGGTAACGGATGGTCAGCAGAACTCCGAAGATGGGCTCGATGCGGTGGCGGATGATCTGCACCTCGCGAGCATCGACGGCGAGCTCGAGGCCGACATCTCCCGACCAGAGGCCGTAGCGGTACTTGCCGTCGGTGCCTTGGGAGAACGTGCAGCCGGGTTGCGATTCGCTCCAGCGCACCGGGATAGGCTTGTCTTTTTCTTTATTGTTGGCGGGAGGCTTGGCGGGCTCGGCCGACGCGGGAAGGGAAAAGATGGCGGGGCAGAAAACTATCGGACAACAGAGCGTGCCCGCAAACAAGAAGTCTACTGCCAGACGACGCCACGCAGAATTCCGCATGGATCGAGGCCTGCCTCAGTTCACCGTAAGGCTGACGGTCGCCTCGGTGGTGGTGGTGTTACTCGGTCCCGCGCCGTTTTGGTCCGCGCCCGTGATGGTGAAGGTATAAGTATCCTTCGGAGTGATTTGGCCATTGACGGTCGTCGTGCCAGTGGTGGTAGTCGCGTTGCAGGCCGGCATAAATAGGAGGCAGCTAGCAACGGCCACAAGCAAAAGCAGCCCTAGCAGCTTTTGCGTGCGCCTTCCGGTTGCGCCCGCCGCAATGAGCGCCAGCCCCGGAACAGCCAGCCAGAGAGCGTAGAAGATGCGAGGGTGCGACAGTTGACTTGTAGTCAGCGCAGATCCGAAGGTTGAGATGGTGAGAACGCCGGTTGCTGGAACGCCACCGGTTACATCCACGGGTGTGGGGGGATTCCCGAACGAGCAATAGGGAGCCGCCGTGACCACGGGAGTAACGGAGAGGCAAGAGAGGGTGACCAAGCCGGTATAGCCGGCGATCGGAGTCACGGTGATGGTGGCCTGCGCCTGAGCGCCTGCGGCAACGGTGCCGGGGCTGATTGGCTTCGACACCGTCAGCGTGTAATCCTCCGGGATGGCGATCACGTTCAGGAACAGCGTGGCGGTTTGGGTGGTGGATCCGCTGGTGGCGGTGATCGTAATCGTATACTCGCCCGGGGAATTGTCCCCGGAGGTGGTGACGGTCAGCGAAGGTGTAGCGTTTGGGATCGCGGACGTGGGGCTAATGGTGCATAGCGGCAGAGTGCCGGTGACCTGGGAGGTCACGATGCAGCTCAGCGCGACCGAACTGTCGAATCCCGAGTTCGGGACTGCATCGAGGGCGATCACCGAGGTTGCAATCCCTCCGGGGTCCACCGCTGCCGGCTGGAGCGGAGAGGGAGTAATGGTGAAGTCCTGCCCGTAAGCAAGGGAGGCATGCGCCGCGGTGAACAGCGACCACAACAGAACGAAGAGGATTGCGCGGGCGATCTGCCTGAGATTCAACATGAATTGATAGGAACTCACTACCTTCGATTCCTCCGACGGCGCAAAAGCTGCCCGAGGCGGCAGGAAAGAATGCCGCCAGCAGGTCAGCCGCGAAGCGATGTTATATGACAGAAATCTCGACGAGCGAGCCAAATAAGAATCTTAGACTAGAGTGGCGCATCGCGCCAATCTGAAGTGCCGGAAAAAACAAGGGCCGCCTCCGGTTAGAGGCGGCCTTGAGGACTGAGTTTGGGATCAGTTGACGGCCAACGTCGTCGTGGCGGAGTGCGAGAGGTTGTTCGCATCCGTTCCCGTGATGGTGACGGTATAACTGCCGGCGGGCGTGCAGCCGGTGCAACCGCCGCCACCACCACCGCCACCACCGCCGCCGCTACTGCCACCGCCGCAGGCCGGCATCAGGAATAAGGCAGTCATTACCATTGCGATCATGAGGAAGCCCAACAGCTTTTTACGGCGCGAGCGGGCGGAACTGAATCCCATGCCCACGAGAGACAGGCCTGCGATCGGCAGCCACATCGCGTAAAAGAATTTGGACGGGCGGGACAGTGCGGCGCTGGCGCCGGTGGTGGTGATGGTGAGGGTTGACATTGCGCCGCCTGCCGTTGGCGTCACAGGGTTGGTCGAGAAGCTGCTCGCACTGCATGCGGGGAGCGGCGATCCTGTGCCGCTCACGCTGCAGGCTAAGTTGACCGAAGAGCTGTACCCATTAAGCTCCGTCAAGGTGACGGTCGACGTGCCGCTGGTTCCGGGAGCAACGGCGGTGGGAGTTGTGGCGGAAATGGTGAAATCCGGAGTTGTGGCGGAGCTATAGGCTGTGATGAAGGCGTCCGAGCAGGGCACATTGGCGTTGTCGGAGTTCACGCACGTACCACCGCCGTAGGTACCGTCCAGTGCACTCTTGGTCGGAAACACGGCAGTCGAGCCATTTCCCGAGGTCGTGTCACCTGTGACGTAGATGTTTTCGGAGGGGTCCAGCGCGACGCTCCCGTTCAACTGGTCTTCGTCGCCGCCGCCCCCAAGATAAGTGGAGAACAGTGCTGTCTGCTGGCTGGGACTCAGTACGCTGACGAAAGCGTCCGTGGCGCCGCTCAACGTGGACTGGGTCGGGTTTAGCAGCGGGAAATTGGAGGAACTGGTCTGGCCCGTAACGTATGCGTCATCCGAACTGTCTATGGCGATTCCCAGGCCGATGTCGGTGCCACTACCGCCCAGGAATGTGCCGTAGGTTGCCGCGCTGCCTGTCGGGTTGATCTCCACCACAAAGGCGTTCTGAGTCCCCCCCAGGGAGGTTTGGTAAGGCGTGCCCGCAGTTCGGAAGTCCGACGACTCGGTCAGGCCAGTAATAAAAGCATTGCCGCTGGAATCGGCCGCGATTGCCAGGGCGTCATCGACGCTCTCGCCGCCATAATAGGTCAGATAAGTGTAATTGGAGAGATCCGCCTTGATGGCAGCGATGAAGGCATCATCGAATATGTTGCCGCCGCTGGCATTGCAGGTTCCGTCGGTGCCGCACTGGCTCTGCAGTGCGTTTACGACGGGCAGATCGGCAGAGATGGTCTCACCGGAGACGTAGATATTACCGCTGCCGTCCAGGGCAACGCCCGTGGCTAGGTCGCCGTTGCTGCCACCGATATAGCTCACAAGCGCGTAGGCCGTTCCCGTCGAGTTGAGTTTCACGATAAAGCCGTCGTCGGCGCCCGTGCCGAGGCCCAAGTTGAGAGCGCTGCCGTTCGGGAGTGGATTCACCCCGCCCGCTGCGCCCCCGAGGTCAGTTGAGAAGGTTTCTCCCACTACGTACAAATTATGGCTGCTATCGACTGCGATTCCCAAGCCGGAGTCACTGTCACTACCAGCGATATAGGTGCCCCATGAAAGGGAACCGGTCAGGCCAAGCTTCACGGCGAACGCGTCATTGTCGCCGTCGGTAATTCCGCCCAGAAAGACCGTTTGTGCTGCTCCAGGCGTAACTGGAAAGTCGTCGGAGTCCGTCGTCCCGCTAAGGTAGATTCCCGCAGTGTCGACCGCAATACCACTCGGGAAGTCATCGCCGCTTCCCCCGAACTCAGTCGTGAATTGGAGCGTGCCCGCGGAATTGATTTTCGTTACAAAAACGTCGAAACTGTCGTCATTTGTGGCGGTACTCCATCCGGGCACCGTGTCCGAGTCCGTTGCTCCCGCCACGAACTCGTTTCCGCTTGCGTCCACGGCTATGCTGAGGCCGTAGTCGGCGAAATCTCCGCCGAAGTAGGTGGAGTATGTGATCGTCGGATCTATCACCAGCTCACGGCTATGATCGTAGGGGCCGAGAGCGAACGCCACTTCATTCGTGTCCTTCAGTTCGAAGTGGGCCTCCACGTTCTGCCGCACTCCGCCCTTCTCCTGATAGGCGATTGGCCGGTGCATCTCGACCGGGCCTGCCGTCGTCGCGAGAATTAGATCGCCAGCCGCGTTGGTGCTCATTTTACTAGCGCCCTGGAAACCCAGAGCAATGGAGTTGGCGTCCGCACCCGGGCTGACCAGGTAGTCAAACTCCAACTGCCTGCCGGCGCCGTGGAAAGCCAGATCCACGCCGGGGTAGAGATTCCGATAGTTGACTCTTCCAAACAGTGAAATGTTGGAGTGCCACTTGGAGGGATCCTTGCCCAGGAAGTAGTTCATCTTCCCGGCCTGCGGATCAGCGGCGGCAAGCTGAACTGCCGAGTTTGCGCCGAGCAGTCGCATACGGACGACTGCGACTTGTGCAGGCTTAGCGTTCACTCTCTGGCGCCGCCGCAGCATGCTCTTGACCTTGGCCGGTCCCAGACGCTTATCCTCGATCATGGTCCGTACTTCAGAGTTTTCTCCCCGTTTGTGAACCGTGAGGATGGCTTCGGACGAGGTCAAATAAAATTTGTAGCCGTTGCCCCGCGCCATGTACTTGACCTGCGGGTCGGCCTGGCCCTGATTCTGTTCGAAGGCCAGGGGAAGGGCGGCGAAGCTGGCCTGCACGCGCTTCCGCGCGGCGGGTGTGACGGTTTGCGGCTGGGACGTGAAGGAGGCGGTCGAAGCCGTGGCTGCGGCTCCACGATGCGTGGGCGGAGAAAAAACAAGCAATCCTGTGGCGATAACGGCGATGACGGGTACGATGCAAAAGGCGTAGTTCTGTCCTCTAGAGGCAGATGGCTTCGTCACAACGATCCTCCTATTGATGACACATTGATGACACAGTGAAACCCGGCTGGGGAAAAGAATACTCGATTGAGGCCCAATTGTTGGTGGGATTTTTCGTTCTTCCGCAACCTGAGGTCCGTAAGGGTGAAAGTTTCTGCAGCTTAGTTGCAACTATGGGACTGGCTCGTAGGGTTGTCAACGAGTCGAGGATAACAATTTAGATCGTGCCGGGCAAATTACTCGAGGTGCCCGGGCTGCACGGCGATAGCGCGTATTTCGGTGGAGGCCAGGCGAGAGCGGATCACTGCTGGTCCTGCAGGAGCTCGGGCGATGGCACGGTGCCGCTTTCTACTTGTTTTTCCCGTTGCGCGCGGCGTTGGTTATCGATGCGGACGGATGTCTCCATCTCCGTTTTGGCTTCTTGCCTGCGCCCCAGGTGGAGCAGCACTTGGCCGCGCACGTAGTGAATATCGGTGCGTCCGGGATCGAGTTTGGCAGCGGAATCAATGGCGCTTAGGGCCTGCCGATATTTCTCCGCGCGCTGCTGGATCTTGGCCAAACCGATGTAGGAATTCACCAGACGCGGATCGCGCCGGAGCGCTTCGCGATAACTTTTCTCCGCGTCGCCGTCCTGTTGCAGGAGCGAATAGACGTCGCCGAGCTCCTCGTAATTGATGGCCAGGTCAGGCTCGACGGATACATCTTTCAGAAATTCTTCCCGGGCATGCTCGTAGTCCTGCTTTTTCAGATAAGTCAGGCCGAGATTGAAATGCACAAAAGTCAGATGGGGATTGGCTTGGGCCGCGGCTTGAAAATCGGCGAGGGCCATGTCGTATTGCTCGAGATTGAGATGCGCCTTGCCCATGAATAAATGAAACTCGGGCGAACCCTCGCCGGCCTTTATGAGTTGTGCCGTGGCCTTCTCGTCCAACTCTTTCTGGCCGGCGCGGTGAGCGGCGATGGAGAGCACGTACAGATAGCTCAATTGTGCGGATTCCCGCGCCCAGAGCGGCTCCAGCATGTTGGCGGCGTCCGCCCAGCGGTCCGTGAAAAAATAGCAGAGCCCCAGCAGGTGCCGGGGCTGCAGGGCATCCGGCTGCTCGCGCACCACCGACTCGAAAGGCGGAATAGCTTTCAGAAAATCATTCTGCCGGTAGTAGGCGAGCCCGATGTTCAGGCGGATTCCCGGCACCTGTGGTTCGAGATGCTCGGCTTTGCCGAGCATTTCCAGAGCTCTGGTCCACTGCTTGCGCCGCATGTAGACCACACCGAGATTTGCGTACGCACCCCCTGCTTGCGGATTCGCCGTCAGCACCTGCCGGAAGTCGCGCTCCGCTTCGTCCAGCCGGCCCTGGTTCAGGGCTTCCTGCCCCGATTGGAAAAGCCGCGCCGGATCCGTGGGTACTAGAGACGAGGCGCCAGTCGCGCCACCTCGTGGATTTCCCACTGGTCCCGACGCCGAATTTTGGGCGGAGACGGCCGCCGCCAGCAGGATGTAAATAAACCGATATCTGAAGCGCGCGCTTGACACTGATCTCACTCTCTGCTGTAGTGTCCGCCAGCCTCCGCCTGAAATTCAAGCGCGAGGACGAGAAAGCCGGCACTTTCTCGGTGCGGCACCAAGGGCAACGTTCGATGGTTACGATTCGCGATGTGGCGAAGCAGAGCGGGTTTTCGTCGACGACAGTCTCTATTGTCCTCAACGACGCCCCACTGGCGCGTTATATTCCGGCGGTCACGAAGAAGCGCATTGAGCGCGCCGCGGAAAAGCTTGGCTACCGCCCCAACCAGTTCGCGCGCTCGCTGCGCAGCAAACGCAGCCACACTGTGGGCGTCATGGTTTTTGACATGACGGATCCCTACTGCACGCTGGTGTTGCGCGGAATCGAGAACACGCTTTACCAGGCTTCGTATCTGCCCATCCTCACCGACGTGCATAACGAGCGCGGCCGCTTCGAACGCTATCTCGAAATGTTGCTCGACCGCCGCATCGAAGGCCTGATCGTCCTGGCCAACTGGCTCTTTCTCGACATCAACCTGCTCGCCGATTTGGAAAAGAGCAGCATCCCCACGGCTATCATCGGCTGCGAGTTAAAGGGAGACTCGATGAGTTCGGTGATCGTCGACAACGAAGTTGGCGGCTATGCCGCGCTCGAGCATCTGCACGCCCTCGGTCATCGCAAGATTGCTTTCATCCGTGGACCCAAGACGTTGGCGGATAGTTCTCCCCGCTGGCGTGGAATTCGCAAATGCGCCAAGGCCTGCGGACTGGCGCTCGATTCCCGCCTTGTCGTCGACCTGCCTGAGTCCCGCGATCCACTTTCCAGCTTTGAGATGGGCCAAAAACTAACCGAGCGCCTGATCAAGCAAAAGCGGCAGTTCACGGCTCTGCTGGCCTTCGACGACATGACCGCGTTCGGCGCCATCCGGGCGTTGACCAAAAACGGTTTGCGCGTGCCTGAGCAATGCTCGGTAATCGGGTTTGACGATGTCGCCGTGTCTGCTCTCTACACTCCGCCGCTCACCACGGTGCGCCAGCCAATGGAAGCGATGGGTGCGGGAGCGGTAGGCATTGTCCTCGAGGGCATCAATTCCGTGCTCGAAAAACGCGAACTCGCCGCCCACCACCGCAGGGTGGCCCCGGAATTAGTGATTCGAGAGTCCACCCGCAGTTTGCTGTAGACGGCTGGCCGGAGTTTTATGGAATTGCAAGCGGAGAGCCTACCAACTGCAAAGGCACCCGAGGGCGTTTTCCGAGGTGCAGCAAGAAAACGACTTTACGGGAATCGCAGAACCGTGGCCTCGGTGCGCTTTTTTTCTTGACAGAAGATGTCGAATAAAAGCACTATTCATACGATTTAATAAACTGTTTTCCAGCTTCACGCCGATTTGTGCGAACCCAGGGTGTGGCAGGCAAATCGCGGACTGCCATTCGCATCAGGAGAAGAATTTGATCATGAAATCTCATCGCACGCAGTTGCGGGTCGCGCTGTTAGTGGTCACGCTTTGCGGCGCAGCTTGGGCGCAGGATACGGCCTCACTCACCGGCACAGTTACCGATCCGAGTGGAGCGGCAGTCCCCCACGCTCAAATCGCGGTTAAGAACGCGGAGCATGGCATCAATCGCACCGCCACCACGAACGATAGCGGCGATTACCTGGTTGCCTCTTTGCCAATCGGTTCCTACGATTTGACGGTTACCGCGACCGGTTTCAAGAAATACGAAGCGAAGGGCGTTGTGCTGAACATCGCGGAAAAAGCTCGCGTCAACGTGGCGCTGCAGGTGGGCACCATCAGCACAGAAGTGATCGTCGAAGGCTCGGAAGTGGCCCAGGTGGAAACGCAGTCCTCCGATTTGGGAAACACGGTTAGCGGCAAAGAAATCAGCCAGCTGGAACTCAACGGGCGCGACTTCACCCAACTGGTGGCGCTGGTTCCCGGAGTTACCGACCAGTCCGGAGCGGATGAAGGCGAACCGGGGGCGTCTACCGTGGCTTTCAGCATCAACGGCGGACGCACCGAGTACAACAACTTTGAGATTGACGGTGGCGATGCCCTCGACAATGGCAGCAACTCCACGCTGAATGTCTATCCAAGCATTGACGCAATCGCAGAAGTAAAAGTGCTCACTTCCGAGTATGGGGCCCAGTATGGCCGCAACGGTTCAGGCACGGTTGAGGTGGAGACCAAGTCCGGGACGAATCATTTTCACGGCGATTTGTACGAATTCCTGCGCAACGACGCTTTCAATGCCACCCCGGAATTCGAAAGCTCGGTTCCGGCGTACAAAAAGCACGATTTCGGTTTTACCATAGGCGGTCCGGTGTTTATTCCCGGCCACTACAACGCAGACAAGCAGAAGACGTTTGTCTTCTGGTCGGAAGAATGGCGCCGCGAACTCACGCCGGCAGCGGGGTTCTTTTCCTCCACGTCGGTGCCGACCATGGCCGAACGCGGGGGAGATTTTACCGACGACTGTCCTAACGTGAGTACCGGCTCTTTTAGCGACTGCCCTATCGTTGCGGGTTACACCAACGGCCAAGGCTACACGCCGAATTTAAATGTTGTCCCTGCATTTGTGGCGAATGCTTCCATCAATCAAGCGCTATTGGCGATGATCCCAGAGCCGAACATTTCTTCGGGGGCACTCGGTAGCGGTGTTCTCGATACGTGGTTTGCGACG
>Ga0302182_10000777_pt1 | contig 18707 bp, 20 predicted proteins | sample I_Palsa_N3_1_FD_198781 | JGI IMG/M metagenome (GOLD analysis project Ga0302182, IMG submission 198781) | Peat permafrost microbial communities from Stordalen Mire near Abisko, Sweden - I_Palsa_N3_1 | ecosystem: Environmental > Terrestrial > Soil > Palsa > Peat permafrost | place: Sweden...
CTTTCCGTTGCCGGCTCCTGCTACGTCGCCTGAGCCCATTTTCACGGGCTTCTGGCTGCGGGATCAGCGATTATGGCGCCCGGACGAGGATCTGGTTCGATTCCTGGCCCGAAAGCCTATCATATTTTCTTTCAGCAGCCAGCCGATGATGGACAGCCAGGGCGTGCTGGATCTTCATTCGCGCGCAGCGCTGAGACTCGGACGGCCGATTCTTATTCTGGCGGGGTGGTCCGGAATCTCCGAGAACATGCCGGTGCCGGATATCCCGCGAGGCGAGATTATGATCCGAGCGTTCGAGCCTTTTCAGGAAGTGGCCCGACATGCCTGCTGCGCCATCATTCACGGCGGAATCGGGACCCTCGCCGACGGAATCCTCGCGGGCTGTCCTCTGCTTGTTGAGCCCTATGGCGGCGATCAGTATTTGAATGCCTGGCAGGTGCCACGGCTGAAGATCGGCGCGGCGGCGGATCACAAGCAACTCACCGAAGAGAGTCTTGTTCGGCTGCTGACCGAACGAGTGCTGCTGCCGGATGTCAGGCAGCGTGTCGAAGCTTTGGCCGTCGAGGTGCGCAAGGAGGATGGCCTGACGCGCGCCTGCGAGTTAATCGAGAAGCGGGTCTCGGGCCAAGGGTGTGAAAAGTTGTGGGTGTAAAATAGCTTCCTCCCAGCCGCTGCAAGCGTTTCTTTAGGAGTAACGGTGAACAGTCCCGGCGAATTAGAAAATGTCGAGTGGCGACAGCTTTATGAAGTCGCAGTATTGGAAACAAATCCAGCGCTAGTCAGGCAGAAAGTGGCAGCGGCGGAGCGAGCCCTGGCAGCGCGGCGAAGGGAGCTGGCGTTTCGTGATGAGCGAGACAACAGAAGCAATCTCTGGTCAAAACAAAAGTTTGACTGCGAGCTCTGCGAAACTCCCCTTGGGTTCAGTGTGATTCATTGGGCGCCCGTACCCACTTCACCTGATAGCTTGTGGCGGCTCCCAGCGGCAACCTGGAGTATGGCTCGCTGGATAATCGAATGCAGAAAATGCGGCTCGGCCATACATCATTCGACCATTCCCGACACGCTTGAAAATTATTACTTCCCGTCGCGACCCGCAATTGCATACCAGGGCATGTCTATGGAGTGCCCGGACTGCGGCCACCGTACCACGTATGGGGGGGATGACCTTCGCTTCCAGCAATGAAACTTGGCGACGGTGCCTAAAATGAGCGAAATTGAGTGTCCCACTCATCATTGCGAACTCACAGCATCTGAAAGTGAGAGCGACAAAGAATTCTGCGCAGAACGCAGCATCGACCCGCTCAATGTCCCGAGGCCGCTTGCCGGATTAGGTTCTCGATGCAATTTGCTGCCGAGTCGAGTGGTTTCTTCACGTTCGATTCGCAACGCCATCCGGTCCTCTACTGGGCTAAGCCCGCTGCCATTTTGCATCCGCCCAATTACAAGCCCGGCGAATAATTCGACCCGTCAGTTGTTGTGCTGAACTACCGAACCTCCTGATGCGGATACGATATAAAGCCATCGCGTGGACGCTGTGCCAAAGTGTCCAGCAACCGAGCACCTGGTGCGGGCGGTCATAACAGATTCTGCTCAATCAAGTGGGCTGCGAAGCGAGCAAAAGTCCGGCCGATGAAGTAGTGCTTTTTCTTATCTTCCGCCTTTATAGAACCAATCGAAGTGCACAGGCAGAAGGTCCGCGCCGAGCGTCGAGTTCTTTAAGCGGCGATTCTAAACCGGACCTGTGGCTGCACCGGGCTCCTGCATCGAACTGGCTAATGCGCCGCGACGTGACCCTAGACGCTGTTTCCCGGCGTTCCAGGCAATTCGAAGCGTGATTAATCTTGGGATCGTGGTTCGGGAGCAGCGAAAATGTGCGCATTCTTACAGACACGAGACTTCCCGCTTCTTTCTCGCAAGTACCGACAATTCTTGCAAGGGTGCATGGATCGGAACCCGGCCAGGCGCCAAGCTCTCACCTTTGAATTAGCGGATGTTGACCTATTGCCGTGCACGCGGCTTTGACGGAGTTACCCAGCTCCCGGGTAGAGTCTGTGAAAATGGAATCGCCCGCGCGATCGAAAACGACTTTGTTAGGTGTCTTACTAGCCGCTTGCTGCCTTCGTGGTCGAGTGTCACGGCGAAGTCAGCCCGGTCTCGATTGTTGGTGATGGTGTACTCCGGGCAACGCTGATTAAACGCCTTTATGATTTCCGCCGTCTGCGGTCGTGCACCTCCTGCCATATGCCCGCCCCCCGAAAAACTGCCACTGCCATCCGAATTCTGGTGGCCACCGGCTCCCCATCCGCCCACCATTTCCCAAATCGTGGGAGGCACGCCCGATACTCCACACGGCTAACTAAACGTCCATCGTATTGAAAGCGATTTACGAAGTACCTCCGGCGGCTGAGGCGGGTCAATACAAAATCCGGGTGGGACACCTCGAATCCCGTCGCTATAACTTCGCCTTGCGCCAGTGAACGTCTCGCAGTTGTTTCCCCGGCTGGAACGCTTAACTGAGAAGTTCTATTCGTCTACAGCGGACCGGGTGTGGATCGTATCCGCCGGGATCGGGGGTCATAAAACGGCGCAAATCGTGGTTGCTGATTTGATTCGGGGAATCGATTCGGGGATTGTTGAAACAGGCGATTGAAGCGCCTCTGGGCGCTGTTGGCGCGGTTCAGGATCGAGAGCTGGTCTGAGGATGGGTTTAGGAGATCTGCTCTTATCTGACCCTCACGATTCCCGTGGATTGGTCATGATCGCCACTCCTTTTGGAAGCGTAGGGTAGGACAAAGAGTCCTTCCGCATCTCCACTTTCCGATTTGCCGCGGCTCCAAAAGTGTCGACCAGATATCGTCGCAGAATTGGTTAGTCCACGGCGATTGTGAAACGACGGCGTGACAGTGATGGCGTCGGGCTAATACTATGTGCGACGTTTATGCGGCCCAGGCAGGTCTACAGCAGGCTGGCAGGGAGCATCCTCGAATGATTCTAATCGTGTCTTCCGCAGGCGATGATCACGTTGCCACCGTCGAGCCCGAGCTCCGGCGACGAGGAGCCTCTGTGTTGCTGCTGGATCTCGCCGAGCTGCCGTCGCGGGCTCAGCTTTCGGTGGCATATCAACCAGGGGCGCGGGCGCGAACTGTTCTCCGCCTGCGTGATTCGGAGGTCGATCTGGGCGCGGTCACCGCCGTGTGGTCGCGCCGTCCTCGGGTGCCGTCACCTGATGCCCAGATCACGAATGGAGCGTTGCGTGACTATGTTAGGCAAGAAACGACCGATGCCTGGATCGGAGCGTCGGCACTCCTCGACTGTCCTTGGTTGCCCGGTCCGCGCTGGCAGGAGCTTCGGGCCGGCTATAAGGCACTCCAGCTTCAGATAGCGGCCGATCTGGGATTCGAGATCCCCCCCACTCTGGTAACGAACAGCGCCGAGGATTTTCTCGATTTTTATCGTCGACACAACGGCGCCGTCGTCAGCAAGGCGGTCCATAACCGGCTTCTGCCGGTCGACCGCCCGGAGGGCTACGACGCATACGTCCTCACCGATCTCGTTGCCAATCGCGACCTCGTCGATGTGAACGCCATCCGGTACTGCCCCGTGACCGTTCAGCCGTATGTAGAGAAGCGCGTCGAACTGCGGATTACCGTCGTGGGGGACCGCGTCTTTCCGGTCGAGATCGATTCTCAATGGACCAACCACACGCGCCACGATTGGCGCCGCGGCGACCATCACCACGCGCGCTACGCAGTCCACAAACTGCCGCCTGATGTCGAGCGCCGCTGCGTGGAGCTCGTGGAACGTCTCGGTCTTCGCTTCGGAGCTATCGACCTTATCCTCACGCCGGATGAACGATACGTCTTCCTCGAAATTAACCCGAACGGCGCCTGGCTCTGGATGGAGCGTACGACCGGGTTGCAGATCAGTACGGCTATCAGCGACCTGCTCATGTCCGGTGAGGCGACGGCGCCTTCGACGCGAGTTGCGCAGAGAACCGGCCAAGCCGCCACGACCCCGCAGCTCCTAGAGTCTGACACGCCAGCTTTTGTTCGACCTCTCGAGCCCACGCGGCGAACCAATGCGCGGATTCCGCAAGCAGCCGTCGCGGCGACGCTGAAATATCTTGGACGGCTTGCCAGTGCGAGAACGCCTGCAGCCGAGGCCGTTGTCGGACTTCGTCGTCTTGCGAAGCGCCATCGGGGAATCCGGATGGATTTAGTGTGGGAGGTGGAAAGCTATCTCGGCAACACCCACTACGATGCGCTGCTGCGGATACCAAGTGGTGGAACCATTTCGCTCGCGTTCTCACCGAGGGGTTGCGTGCCTTGGGCATTTCGTCACGCGCATCACGCGCGCGAGACCGATTTGCTGCGAGTCAACGGCCGAACCTTGAACATGCAGTCGGTTATGGGTTATCTAGACGGCCTCTGGTACGATGCTCGGCTGCTGACTGCGTTGGTGGACGGTTGCTTGGTGCGCGAAGCCGTTGACTCCCGGGGAATTGAGGCCAGTGCCGACGAGGTTCGAAGAGCGACTGGCGACTTCGAGCGCAAGGCGGGCCTCGCATCGGTTGAGGCCCGGAACTCGTGGCTTCAAGGACGCGGCTGGACACGGGACGATCTCGAGCACGAGATTCGCCGGCAGGTGATTGCCCGCAAGCTTCGGAAGCAGATTGTCGGTGGTGAAATTGACTCCTACTTCGCGGGTCATTGCCGGGAACTCGACACGGCGACGTTCGTGCGCGTGCGTTTCGCTAACGACGGGGAGGCCCGCGAGATAGCGGGCCGGATAAAGCGGAGCGCGGTCGGACTAAGCCAAGGCGCGGAGGAAGCTATCGTGACCGGAGCGACTACCACCGCCAGAAGCGAGATCGCGACCGTCCGACACCGGGATCTCGCTCCGGCATACGCAGAATCGGTTTTCGCCGCGTCTCCGGGGGAGGTCATCGGTCCGTTAAAATGCTCCGACGGGCACGATATCGTCCGCGTCCTTCGAACCGTGCAAGCCAAACTCGATGAGTCAACCCGAGAGCTAATCACCGGGATCTTGTTCGACGAGTGGCTCGCGAAACGTCGTGATCAAGCCACGGTCGAATGGTTTTGGGGCGACGCTGAGCGAGCGCCACGCCGTCCGGGCACATTCAAATGAAGGCGATGAGGGTCGTGCTCCTGCACAACTCCCGGCCGACACTTACACCGCCCGGGCTGCCCGACGACGCGTTCGAAGAGTATGATCGGCCCGAGACGGTCGCCGCGATTGCGCGCGCTCTCGAAGACCTTGGTGTCCGGGTCGAGCCGGTGCCCGCTGATCGTCGCCTGCCGTGGCGACTGGACGAAGGCGGATACGATTTCGCCTTCAACATCGCAGAGGGCACGGGCCGCCGCTGCCGCGCGGCGGTCCCGGCGGCGGTGTGCGAACTGCTTGGGGTCCCGATTACCGGGGCGGACGCGCTAACGCTTGCTGTCACGCTCGACAAAGCGATTGCCCGCCGAGTTGTGTCTCAGGAGGTCCCTGTTGTCCCGGGTCTCCTCCTAGAGTCCCGTGACGATGAGATTGCGCTGACCAGACTTCAGTATCCAGTGATCGTCAAGCCGAACGATGAGGGGTCGAGCAAGGGAATCCGGGATGACGCGGTGGTTAGCGATCCTGCTGAGGCCGTGACTCGCAGCCGCTGGCTCCGGGCTCGCTATGGTTGTCCGGTCCTAGCGGAGGAATTTCTGCCCGGCGCGGAAGTGACCGTGGGAATCATCGGCAACGGCGCTGGAGCGGAGGTGTTGGGGATCATGGAGATTGCGCCAACTTCGGACGAGCCGAAGTTCGTTTACTCTCTCGACGTCAAGCGAGACTGGCGCCGTCGCGTTCATTATTATGTGCCGCCTCGCCTGCCTGCAACTGTTCTGGCCGCGCTTGAGCGTCTTGCACTAATGGCCTACCGTCTCTTAGGCTGCCGAGACATCGCCCGCATGGATTTCCGGCTCGACGCCGCTGGGGATCCACGTTTTATCGAGTGCAACCCGCAGCCGGGGCTGGACCCCGACAATAGCGACATCGTATTTCTAGCTGCGCCGGCACGGTCCTATTCGGAGCTCATTCAGGGCATACTGCTCGACGCGATGGAACGCCGTGGCTTGCAGATCGGATAGGGAGAGGGCAGCCACACCAGATGAAGGTACTTATCATTCATACGGCTCGTCCAGAAACTGTGGATCCTGGCCGCCAAGTTTGCGAGTTCGATCTGGATTCGGCGGCCCGAGGGATTGCTGAGGTACTGCCGGAGGCCGCCGTCGCCTGTGTGAGGGGCGAGCCGCGCGAGATCCTCATTGCACTCGACACTCATGTGCCAGAGGTCGTCTATAACCTTTGCGAGGCGCCTCTGGGCCGGCCCGATCTTGAAGCGCACGTCGCCTCGCTTTTGGAATGGGCGGGCATACGCTTCACTGGGTCTAGCAGCGAGACGTTGGCCCTGTGCCGTCGGAAGGATCGCGCTTCTGCAGTGCTGGCCGCAGCCGGGGTCCCAGTGCCGAAGGCGAATGGATTTCCTTGCATCGTCAAACCAGCGGACGAGGACGGATCTGCCTTCATCGATCACGATTCGATCTGCGAAGACGATGTGGAGGTGGGCAGGGTGCGGACTCGCATGCCCGGCCCGGTGGTAGTCCAAGAGTTCCTCCCTGGTCGTGAGTTCGCGATATCGCTCTGGGGACAGACAGAACCGGATTACATCTCGATAGGAGAAACCAGGTTCCAACACAGCCTTCGCCTGATCACCTACTCCGCGAAGTGGGAGATTGACAGCGCAGACTTCGCCAACTCGCCGCTGTCCTACGATGTCGATCTCGACGCTGGCATGCGCTCCACGATAGCGGCAGTGGCACGAGGAGCATGGCGCGCGGTTGGCGCTCGAGGGTGTTTGCGTGTCGACGTCCGGCTCGACGCTACGGGCGAGCCGAAGGTGCTGGACGTCAACCCCAATCCAGAAACGGCACCCGAAGTCGGGATTTACCGGGCGGTTCTGGAGGCCGGATGGACGTGGAAGCAGTTCGTCCAGGCACAGCTGACGTGGGCGTGATCATTCGCGAGGCTCGCCCAGCGGATTATGATGAGATTCGCGAGACGCTCATATCCTGTGGCGCCTTTACAGAAGAGGAAGTCCGAGTTGCTCTGGAAATCCTGGACATCGGAGTGCTCGGGGGACTCGGCGGAGACTATCCAGTCTTTGCTGCTGAGCTCCAAGGAGCCGTCCGCGGCTATGTTTGCGTAGGCAGTACGCCGCTGACTACCACGACTTGGCATCTGTTCTGGATCTGTGTCCACCCGGCGGCCCAGAGGCGAGGTGTGGGCCGGGCCCTCCAGGAATACGCCGAGGTCTTTGTGCGCTCGCGTGGCGGGGAGCGGCTGGTGCTGGAAACGAGCGGGAAGGCAAGCTACGATCGGGCGCGTAAGTTCTATCAGGCTGCTGGCTACTCGGAGGTTGGCCGCATACGCGACTTCTATCGGCACGGCGACGACTGCGTTATGTACTGCAAAACTTTCCCTGGCGTTCCGGCATGACCGTTGCCGGCCTGCGGTGCCGAGAGGTCGTCAATTTTTCCCAATCCGGTCGTGCTTAGGCCTCGAGAAGGTTGGTAGAGGCATATTCGTCGATAGCCACCGATCCAGCCGACATCGTGCCGCCAGTTACAGAGGTAAGCTGCGCCTCGGACAGCTCTTGTGAATCTTCGGGCGGCGTCGCGGGCACGGTCGCGCCTGGAGTCGTCCCGGTTGCGCTCGCTTGGGACTCTTTTTTCGGATCAGTCATCGGGCACCTCGGTGGAAGATTTGACGAGCTTAGTCCCACGAGCCAGGCCCGTCAATTCATTTCGGGAATAGCCCAGTTGCTAAGGGGGAAACGTAAGGCAAGTGTAGACGGTTGACGTCAAGCACATCGCGGCCTTACCTTACAGAGTTCCATAACCGGCAGCGATCTATTTGGCTCGTTGTATACAACTTTTGTCTTGGGCGCTTAGCGGTGGACGCCCAACTTTCGGCTCAACACTATGATATTGCAGGCAGCGCTCCCGTCCCTTTACGAACCCTGGCTCCGCATAATAGCCGGGGGTCCTATTCCTCAAGAGCCGAACGCAACATGCGACCGCTGCGCCATGCTTCCCTCACCAGGCGGCGCCTCGGACGCCTCGTATTTCCATCCAAGTACCAAATGTTGTGTCTCGCCGCCTGATCTCCCCAACTTTCTCGCCGGAAGGATTCTTTCGGAACCAGATCCCTCGATGACCGAGGGCCGCAAGGCAGTCGAGGCCCGGATTTCGCGGCGGGTGGCTGTCAAGCCGAGCCGGGTCGATTCGGGCCAAGTCCTCAGCTTGTTGTATCGAGCTACTCCCTCCGCCTTCGGACGCGCGCCTGCGTTGCGCTGCTATTACCTCAACTCCGAGGCCGAATGCGGAATCTGGAAGCACCGCCCAGGCGTCTGTGCGACCTGGTATTGCAAGCACGTTCGAGGAGCAACGGCTTCGCGCTTTTGGGGGCTCGCTCACAAGCTCCTGCATGAAGTGGAGCAGGATTTAGCTTATTGGTGCATGGCTCAGCTTCAAGTTGGATCAAGCGAGGTCGGTGAAATCGCTGCTTCACCCAGGCCACACGTGTCCGAGCTGGAGGGCGAAATCGACCGGGTGCAATATCGAAAGTTATGGGGACACTGGTGTGGTCGCGAGATCGAATTCTATCAGGCATGCGCGCGACTGGTAGAAAGTCTTACGTGGTGGCAGGTCGAGGAGAGGTGTGGCCCTCGCGTGGGAATTCTCTCAGGCCTCGTGCGCGATGCTTACACTCACCTTGCATCCTCTGCAATGCCGGAGCGTCTGCGGATGAAACAGGTTTGCTTCACCGGTTTCCGAGAAGGGAACTACAAGGTGACCACTTACAGCGAATATGACCCGCTGCTCATGTCGGAACGTCTTGTTCCCGTCTTAAAATACTTTGACGGCCGCCCTACCGACGAAGCTTTGCACGCGATCTTCGTCGAACAAGGCGTTCATCTGGATTCGAGCTTGGTGCGGCGTCTAGTGGATTTTGAAATCTTGGAGGCGTGTGACGCAGAACCAAATCTGTTCCCAATCGTGAGCTGACCGATGTGCTAAGCATGTTCGTTTCAGGCATGGGCGGGCAGACGGGTTAGCTCCATTTTTGTGTCCATTGTCGGGGCACCTTGCATAGCCATTCCAAATGACAAGCTCGCCATGCTAACAATCCGGCCGCCCGATTCGGCTAGAAGTGAGCCTTAACCTCGGTCGGATGCTCGTTGACCGTCCGGTTAAACAACTCTTTGGCGCTATTGGCGCGGCTCAGGGGCTCACGACTATGTGGTTTCGACCCGCGAATATCAGAGTGATCAACCGTCGCGAAAACACCCTCGCCCACGACTTGCGCTGCCTTCTAAGAGCAAGAAGAAAAAAGAAGAAAGTGGTTGCTCGTAGTTGACAGGTCATTCCATATCAGAACTTACCAGAAGTTAGAGACAGGCCGACGAGCCCATTCAATTGCGACAGGTGTCCAAGGCACCCGCTTAAAATTTGGGCTAGCGGATTGCAACAGTTTCATCCCCAAGACGCCCGAGTTGGGCTGTTTCCGTCCACAGGCGTTCAGCCATTGCGTCATCTTGAGCTTCTCGACTCGGAGTTGCGGGACGACATCTGTGAAAATATCTGCCCGTTATGCCCTCTACCTCACGCGAGGATGCTAAGTACACCAATGTCTCAGCGCCTTGTTGCGGAGAAAGCGCAAAACGTTTGGCAATTCGGATGCTAAAGGAGATCAGTCCGCCTGACTGATCGCCGAAACGAGTGGCGACAAAACCCGGATGCCAACTGTTGGCTGTCACGCGTGTGTCTGCCAGCTGCCGTGCTAGTTCGCGTGTGAATAAAATGTTGCATAACTTCGAGCGACCGTACACCTTAAAACCAGGTCCGCCGTAGCGCATCCATTCCAAAAAGTTCCGTCGGGCGTAGGTCTCGGCGGACTGCAAGTCTGTGAAGTCCAGAGCCGCAGCCTCGTGCGCATCCGAAGCTGTATTCACCACTCGGGCTGGCGCCGACGCCATCAAGCGTTCCTGCAAGCCCTGAGTCAGAACAAAATAAGCCATGTGGTTTAAGGCAAAAGTTTGCTCGAGGCCATCCTCGGTGAGGTGGCGCGAACTAAACATCGCGCCCGCGTTGTTGATGAGTACATCGATGCGCTGCTCTGCCGCGGCGATCTCGGTCGCCGCTCGCCTCATCTCCTTGAGCAGCGACATATCAGCGTAGTGGATGGTGTGGATGAGGCCGGGACCAAGCTCGTTGAGCCGTTTCAGAGCAGCCTCACCCCGCTCTCGATTTCGCGCCACTTGTACAATTCGGGCGCCCATTCCAGCGAGGTTTTCCGCCGCAACTTGGCCTAAACCAGACGTCGCGCCCGTGATAACAACGACTTTGCCTTTCATGTCGTCCTTCATAGATCCTCTCGATCCCCGATGGAAGTACAGTGCGGCCCGGTACTTGATTCAAGTCAGCTTATCGTCAGCATGGGAACTTAGTTCAATGTCTGATACCCGCTTATCGCACAGGTGGAATTCTGTTACGCAGGTGTCCGGTAGTCCGACGCAATAGAAAAGGGCGCCCCTTTTGGAGCAGGGTTTGGGTGCTGGCCTCGATCCCTACAGAAAGGAACGCCCTCGATGGATAGCAAAAGGCATATCGGTATGGATGTGCACAAGGAAAGCATTTCGATTGCGGTGAGGAATGGTGCAGGAAGGATGGTGCGGAATGCGTGATCGAGACCAAAGAGCATGATTCTACAGTTTATCGATGGCTGCGCAGAGACTTGCAGGTCGCCTTCAAAGAAGGGGCCTGAGCCGCCTGGTTGTAGGACTCGCCTCCAGGGATGTCTGCAGGCGTGTTTTTGGGTTTGGTGCTCCTAACCATAGCGTCTCTTATTGATGTGGAAATATCGCCCGAGAAGGGACGACCACGGGAGACAAACAGTCCCGGCCCCTTAGAAAAGCGGTAAGTCCTGACTAAACGCGGTACATGCGCCCGGTACCGGAAGGCTGCCTACTTCTGAATGACAATCTCCACTCTGCGGTTCTTTTGCCGCCCGGCAGGGTCATCCGACCCATCGGGTTTGGTGTTCGGCGCCACCGGGTTCTTGGCTGCAAGTCCCTGGGTGACAAACGAAACGTTTTTCAGATTTCCATTGGTCTCGAACCACGTCTCCACCGCCGCCGCGCGGCGTTCCGACAAGCGCTGATTGTGTGCGTCCGATCCTTTGGCGTCGGTGTACCCATTAATGCGCACCTTGCCTTTCGCTTTGTTCCGGATGATTCCTGCGGCCTGCGAGAGAGTCTTCTGTGCTTTGGGCAACAGGTCAGACTTATCGAAATCGAACAGCACGTCGGCCTCCAGTTCAATGCGTACCTCTGTAGGTGTCTCTTTCACTTCAAGGATTTCGACCTTCCCGCCCAGGTCCTCGACGCGAAAGACGAGGTCGTTCACTTTAAAAGCGAGGCCGAGGATCTTTGTCTTGGCCGCGGCGCCCGGTTCTTGAGTGCGCGCCACGGCTGCAATCGCCAGCAGGACGACCAACAACTTGACGAACAGCTTCCAGGAATTTTTCAAGTTGTACTCGCCTAGATTGCGTTACTTGATCGGGACATCATCTATGGGAATAAAATGTGGAATCTCTACGGTAATCTTCCGGAGGTCATCCGGGGGTGCGGGAAACTTTGCCCACAGAGAGACCTTGGATTTCGGCTTGATGTCATCCACGTGCTCGCTGCACAGGCAATTACCGTCGGTATCGGCCGCCACAAAGTATTTCTTCTTGGAAACGCTGTCAATCAAGTGGATCCCGGAAAAGCTCCGGTCACCATTTTCCCTGTAGCCGTCTGCTTTGAATCTTCCCCCGGTGGCCAGCACGGTATTCGAGTCGTTATACATCGTAAATCTCAAGGTAACCGTGGCCCCGCCCCGCTTGAGGTCGACGATGACCACCTTGGTTCCGTCCTGCTCGCCGTCACCCGTGCCGAGACCTTCGGTCGCAGAGCTAGCTTGAGGCGGAGCTGCGGCCTGGGGCGCGGACGTTTCTGCCACCGGTGCGAGCCCGGCAGTCGTGGTCCTGGTGGCAAGTGCGTCATCAGGCTGGGTCAGGGCGGAAGCAGTCAGCAGATCAATACTCTCGCCGGTTCCTGCAATCGTGGCTTGCATCTGGCTGTAATTCCATACCCCCGCGCTTTTTCGGGCGGTCACATAGAGGGTGGCCTTTCCCTTGGGTCCGGAGATCGGTACCGCAAGATTGGCATCGCCGGAACCTCCCGCTGCCACGTTGATCGAACCACTCATCATCCAGCCTTGGTTGATTTCGGCGCCCAGCCGTTGTGCGACCGCGGGATTGGCCTGGGCTCTGGCCACAGCCTCCTTAGCCACGTCGGAATTTCTCATCCCGCCCATGACCAGGACGAAAATTCCGGCCACGAAACCTACCATCCCCAAGAAGGCTACTAACAGCAGCCATTTCCAGTTTCTTGCCAGCCAACCTCTGTGCGGGGGAGCAACCCCATCAGCAGTTCCTCCCAGGATAGCGTTTTGAGCGGTCATGATTCCTCCCCATTTCTACCTATTAACGCGTAAAACTGCTCTCAAATGGCTCACCGCGCTGCAAACTTTTGGATATGCCTTAAGAAGACCATTTGATCACCCGCAACTACCAGGCGCTAAGATGCTGAGGAAAAAATACTTGCCCCGCCGGCCGCTCGCGGTGTTTGCTGTTTTGATTGTCGCCGACAGGGATATATACTCCGAGAATCTCCAGGGAGCAAGGGCGTTCGCAGCCCGCATTCGCTCGTTTGCGAGGGTATTTGGGTAGGGGTCATTACATTTCTAACTGGGCCGAGAGCCAACTAGAACTTCCGATACTGTGAGCCTGAAATCTCGGAGCAAACACTGAAACGGAAAAATCTGACTAAAGTCCCGAGGCTCACTCAGCCCATTCTGTTTCTTTGAGGCACTTCAGACCTTGTAGGGTTCTTTCTAGGGCTGCTTTCTCTTCGTGAGAATCTGCGCTGCCGTTCAATTCGTTGAGTCGCCATTTCACGGCGTCTTCCGCTACTACCGCTTTCAGTTTGACTAATTTCGGGTCTGTTTCTAATACTGCGGCTTCGTAGAGCTTACGCCACTTCGGGACTGCCAATTTGCTGAGACTCATGGGGAACGCTCCTGCAACGCGCTCTGAGAAAAGGGGCGGAGGGAATGAGCAGCGTTGCCTGTGGCAAGGTCTCGCGGCTCCGTTCATTGCTGGGCTTGACGGGAGATTGACTACTCCACTCTACCCTAGTGCTAGAACCACTAGCTGTTCACTATTGCACAGCTCTGAATCCTTTCCGCTGTGGTGGCCGCTGTCGCGCTCCGTGCTGTTGGAGTGGCCTGATTTCGACAGTCGCAGCAAGCAATCGCATTACGTGGCTCGCCAAAATACCCCAGTGTTTGGTCTTGATGTTTTCTTTCCCGCGGGTCGCGTTGATCTCGAAAGCTTATTGATACGGAAGATGCCGGATCGTCGAAGTTCAAAGTCCAGCGCAGTTTCGCCTCGACCAGGCGCCGAAGTATTTGGCGGCGGTTTCTCTTCAAGCCACACCAATCACTCTAAGGAAAGCTTGCGATTTATTCCGAAGTTTGCCGACAACCATCCGATTTTGCGCTGGGGATTGGAACGCCAGTGCAAGCAGGCGTGACCAGACGCAATGCCAGCCTCGCGGAGCGGCGGTCTGGTTGCACTCTCGGTTGCCACTGTCGAACGGCCCCGAATGACCCTGCGGATGCCGACCAGCGCCGAGTAAGCGACATAGTGACAGATGCCACAAGTTCAGTTTTCCGGTTCAAAAACAGTATCGACTGCTTACTTGCTCACACCTCACGCCCCGCTTATATTGTCCGTGAGGGCATCCCATGCATCGTCTGCATCATTTGCTCATTCTGGGACTTCTTTCCTGTGTCCAACTTCCACTCGCCGTCGCTACGGATGCTCCAAGACTCGTGCAGAAGGAGGGCCGCTGGGCACTTTTCGTGGAAGGCCGTCCCTATCTGGTTCTAGGCGGGCAGATTCATAATTCGAGCGCTTGGCCATCGCAGTTGCCGCAAGTGTGGACATCGATTGCTGCCCTACATGCCAACACCGTTGAAGCGCCGGTTTATTGGGAACAAATCGAACCTCAACCGAGCCAGTTCGACTTTGCCAACGTCGACCTATTGATAAAAGGCGCGCGGGATCACGGCCTTCACCTTGTGCTGTTGTGGTTCGGTACCTGGAAAAACGGCAACATGCATTATGTGCCGGGCTGGGTCAAGACCGATCCCCAGCGCTTTCCACGCATGATCAATGCAAGTGGCGAGCCTATTGACGTACTTTCGGCGAATTCGCGCGCCAATCTCGAAGCAGACAAAACCGCCTTTGCTGCGCTCATGCGCCACCTCAAAGAGCTGGACGACGACGAGCACACCGTGCTGATGGTCCAAGTGGAGAACGAGTCAGGCAGCATCGGTACCGTTCGCGATTTCTCTGGGGACGCGAACGCGGCGTTCGCGGGCCAGGTTCCGACTGACTTGCTGGCGGTCGTCCACAAGAGGCCTGGCACTTGGAGCCAGGTCTTCGGATCCGAAGCGGACGAGACCTTCCAGTTTTACTATCAGGCGCACTATGTGAACGAGATTGCTACGGCAGGGAAATCTGAATTTTCTATTCCCCTCTACGTCAATGTATGGATCAGCTATCCTCCTGCGGAACTACCGGAGCGACGAATCGCCATCCCCGGCATTCAGTACCCGAGCGGAGGCCCGGTGCAGAAGTTCGTAGGCCTGTGGCGCGCATTGGCGCCTGCCATAGATATGATCGGCCCGGACATCTATAGCGCCGATTCCGAGTTCGCCCAGGAAGTCATGCGCGTATATAGTCGGCCGGACAATCCCCTATGGATTCCTGAGACCGGACGCAACGATAATTTTGCGAAACTTTTCTTCTACGCCTTGGGCAATGGCGCAGTCGGTTTCTCACCTTTTGGCGTAGATACCACCGGATGGAACTCCATGGGAGATGAAGTGGTTAAGGCTCACGCCAGCAACTTTGCGCTACTAGGTCCGATGAGCCGCGAAATTGCAAAGCTGAATTTCGAAGGTAAAGTGAAGACGTCCGTGGAGGAACCGGGGCACGAGCGGCAGGATTTGGATTTTGGATCGTGGCAGGCAACCGTCTCTTATGGATTTCCGCAACATGATGGAGTGCCGCCGCCCGGAACCAAAGATGCCCACGGAGTAGCCTTGGTGGCACAAACGGGACCAGATGAATTCCTGGTGACGGGGATTGACTCCAGCGTTAGCTTCCACGTGCCTGGACGCCTCCCAGGTTTGCGTATGCAGATTCTCTATGCCGAGGAAGGCTCGTACCAGAACGGAGTCTGGAAATCGGTCCGCCTGTGGAACGGCGACGAGACCGACCGCGGTTTAAATTTCCACCAGAATCAACCAACGGTAGTGAGAATACGCCTAAGTAGGTTTTAAAAATCACTGCTTGGCGTGCCGGAACACAGCCGCACGGCCGAGGACGTTCTAGGTTCGCAGTTCGTCAGTCTCTTCTTCAAGAACCCGGGCACTATGCTCCCGGATTGTATCCAAGCCATTCCGGATGCATGGCCGTCGAATCAAATCTCGGCGTGGTCTTAAAAGGCTCATACTTCCCGGTCATCGCCACAACCTGCGTTTTGTTCAGAATTCTCGAAATATCCGACTTGCCCAGGGACGAATACGTCTTCGCCGCCTCAAAGGCTTGATCGAGAATCGGCATGCTATCTATCCCGGTAATCACCACTGATGTCGGAAGGCTCAGAGCGTATTGTAGGCATTCGAGCGGCGTTACTGTTTTGCTGGTCAAAATGTTCTTGTCTCCCATCGACTTCATACCCAGCACCCCAATCTGTTTTTGCACCAGCACCGGAACCACTTCCTTTTCAAAGCTTCGGAAGTGCGCGTCCATCACATTCAAGGGCATCTGGGCCGTGTCGAAAGAAAAGTTGTTCTTATCGGCCATCTCCAGCATTCGCAAATGCACGCTGGGATCCTTGTGACCGGTGAAGCCCATGTACTTGATTTTCCCGGCCTTCTTGGCTTCGAGCATCGCTTCCGCCGCCCCGTCTTCGGCGAAAAAACGATCTGGATCTTCTAACCGGATGTTCTCGTGAAACTGCCACAAATCTACATGATCCACCTCTAGCCGTTGCAGGGACTCGTCGAGTTGCTTCAATGCCGAACCCTGGGTACGACCGTCAAATTTTGTCATCACAAACACTTTCTCGCGATAACCACCCTTTAGGGCCTTTCCCACCCGCCGTTCGCTCTCGCCTTGATTGTAGTCCCAAGAGTTATCAGAAAAATTGATCCCGCGGTCGATCGCCGAATGAAACAGCTTAATCATGTCCGCTTCTTCGAGTTTCGATTGGCCCAAGTGAAATCCGCCCAGCCCGATACACGAAACTTTTACGCCAGTCTTTCCCAGCGTTCGATACGGCATCTCGGTTGTCTGACTCATGTTTTCGCCCTCATTGTATCCTTTCGGTTCTCGCACTCCCGCGTTTACAGGCATCCCCACCGTTGTTGCCGAGACTATCGATAGCGCTGCAATTCGGCCCAAGAAGTCGCGTCGCTTGATGGAGTCATTCAGCGTCACAAGATCCCTACTTTCGTCGAACTTAAGACGGTAGAGTTTCGGTCATTCTTCAGCAATAAGGGGTATCCCGTAGGAGGCATGTTGTGAACTTCGGTATGAGAATCAGTCGGCCTATTCGATCCTACCCAGCCGAGCGACTACACGTTCCAAGTATTGCGCCTAATTCTGACTCGCATAGCCATATTTCATCTTCGCTCTCTCTTCGTCTACTTCAGTGAGCCTGAGACGGATGATCTCGTTTTGAACTCACTACCTCAAACGGCTCGTGAATTGTGATTTCTAAACGGTAACAGGACTTCACTCAAAATGGCGCTTCGACGTTTCTCATTCCGTCGGCCGAGCACCGAATTACGCCGCTAAGCTTGATCAATCGTGGTCTCGCTTTAGTTACGGGATATAGGTGATCACGCCGCCGCAACAGACCCGTTGAGCCGAGTGGTAGTAGTGCTCACCCCCTAGTTACTTCTGCGCTCATTGTTCTTCGAAATTTGTTACCGCAAGGGATGTGCTGATGTCAGAGTTTTGACTATGACTCATGTGGAGAGGAATTCGAAGATGGTTGAACCGGAGTCCATACAATCGACACGTTGGATAAATGTCAGGCGCAGCCAGCGTGTGCTTCTAAGCATGCCTGTCGAGGTACGTCTACAGGCGGAGAATGCCAACTTGTCGTCAGAAGAGGGTCATACGCTCGTGGTGAACGCCCACGGATGCCTCATAAAGCTTGCGATGAAGGTGCAACCGGGGCAAACGCTGGTCATGAAGAACCGCGAAAGCGGTGAGCAGCAAGAATGTCGTGTGGTGCATATGGAAAGGGGACAGGCAGACACAAACGAAGTTGGTCTTCTGTTTGCGCATCCGGCGCCCCGTTTTTGGGGCGTCGATTTTCCACCTGCTGACTGGAAGCCATTTTTAGAACAGAGAAAAGAACACTGAGGCCATGTTTAAAAGCGCTAACGATACCCCGACCACTGCGCTCACCTTACAAGGCGAGACATACTTTTCTGGCGATAGGGTGGCTTCCCTGCATGTCAGCGAATCTGTACTCGTTGGGCTCACCGCAATTACCACCGCGACGAGCTAGAGACGACCTACAAGTTGTCGCTGGTCAAAGCAGCCCTGGCATTAAGGAATGGTGATCTGCCGCCTGTGGACCTCAATCCGGTCGGGGCAAATGAGTTCCAGGCCGGAGATCTTGGAACCATTGTCTTCCATGTTGCTGACAATTATTACGTCTTCGATGGATCGACAACTTGCACGTATGAGACTCAAGCTTTTTCTGTCTCGTGTCGTGGGCACCACCCTTGCAACAGCCCAACGACGAATCACCCTGCTCACCGTCCGCTCCCACTTTGCCGCTGGAGGCGTCCCGAATTCCAGGCGTCCGTTTTGCGCTTTTGGCAAGTCCTATCCCCGGGCCCGACGTTACGATTTGCGGCTCAGAAAAAGAGTGTGGCGGGGACCGCTCTTTTTCAGGCCACCGCGCGCGCGCTGCACCCGGACGGCGAATCTGCCTTGGCGCAAGCGCTGCTCGAATTCTCGATCGTCTTGGGCCGCCCAGACACCCAGCACCCCGTCCATCTTGAGAGCCGCGTGGGCGGCTGCTATTCCTCGGTTGTTATAGAGTCCGGCGTTTTTCGAGGTGGTAAAAGCGATCGGGCCGTTGTCCACGTCGAGTAGCACCGCATCGAATTGGCCCGGACACGAACTGAGGGTGGCGGCGACGTCCCCTATCTCGACGGTAACGCGCTTATCCTTCAGCGGGTGTCCCGCCAACGGCCCCAGCGGGCCACGGTTCCATTCCACCACCGCGGGCACCAGCTCGGCGACGATCACCCTCGCCTCCGGTGCCAGGACATCTAGCGTTGCGCGTAGCGTGAACCCCATTCCCAGGCCGCCAACAAGCACGCTAGGCTTTTCGAGCGTACGCGCCCGTTGGCAAGCGAGCGTTGCCAGCTCGTTCTCCGAGG
>Ga0302182_10000787_pt1 | contig 18545 bp, 13 predicted proteins | sample I_Palsa_N3_1_FD_198781 | JGI IMG/M metagenome (GOLD analysis project Ga0302182, IMG submission 198781) | Peat permafrost microbial communities from Stordalen Mire near Abisko, Sweden - I_Palsa_N3_1 | ecosystem: Environmental > Terrestrial > Soil > Palsa > Peat permafrost | place: Sweden...
CCGCCAAAATCTGAATTTCAATATGACGTGGGTTTTCCAGGTACTTTTCCATGTAAACCATGTCGTTGTTGAAAGCCGCTTTGGCTTCCGCACGGGTCATGGTGATGGACTGTTCCAGATCTTTATCGTGACGCACAACGCGCATACCACGACCACCGCCGCCGCCAGAGGCTTTGATGATCACCGGATAACCAATGCGTTTCGCATAGGCACGGTTTTGGTCCATATCTTCGCCCAGCGGGCCGTCAGAACCAGGTACGCATGGGACGCCTGCTTTTTTCATCGCACTGATTGCAGAGACTTTATCGCCCATCAGGCGAATAGTTTCTGCTTTCGGGCCGATAAAGATAAAGCCTGAGCGTTCCACTTGTTCAGCGAAATCGGCATTCTCGGACAAGAAACCGTAGCCAGGGTGGATAGCCACCGCGCCAGTGATTTCAGCCGCAGAGATGATAGCCGGGATGTTCAGATAGCTTTTTACTGAAGGCGCAGGGCCGATACAAACGGTTTCATCTGCCAACAGTACGTGCTTCAGGTCACGATCAGCGGTGGAGTGGACGGCGACGGTTTTGATGCCCAGTTCTTTACAGGCACGCAAAATACGTAACGCAATCTCGCCGCGGTTCGCGATAACAATTTTATCTACCATGGTACGCCTCGTTATTCGATGACGACCAGCGGCTCGTCGAATTCAACCGGTTGGCCGCTTTCCACCAGAATGGCTTTAACCACGCCAGATTTGTCTGCTTCAATTTGGTTCATCATTTTCATTGCTTCAACGATGCACAGGGTATCACCTGCGTTAACTTTCTGGCCGACTTCCACGAAGGCTTTCGCATCCGGGCTTGGCGTGCGGTAGAAAGTACCCACCATCGGTGAACGGACGATGTGTCCGCTGATCGCAGCCGGAGCCGCTTCAACAGGAGCCGCAGCCGGTGCTACTGCAGCAGCCAGACCGGGTTGCTGTTGCATTGGCATCGCGTAAGCCTGTTGCATCATAGGATAAGCCGGTGCAGGCGCTGCACGGCTGATGCGCACTGATTCTTCGCCTTCAGAAATTTCCAGTTCAGAAATGCCTGATTCTTCAACCAGTTCGATCAGTTTTTTGATTTTACGAATATCCATGGGTGTGATTCCGTACTCTTTTTGCGAAAAAATTAATGGGTTTTAGACAAGCGATTAACCGCTGCCTGTAAAGCAAAATGGTAGCCATCTGCGCCAAGTCCGCAGATAACTCCCACTGCGATATCGGAAAGATAGGAGTGGTGCCGGAAGGATTCACGGGCGTGTACATTCGACAGGTGGATCTCGATAAACGGGATCTCAACTGCCAGCAGCGCATCGCGCAGCGCCACGCTGGTATGGGTAAAGGCTGCGGGGTTGATCAAGATAAAATCTGTATTTCCGCGTGCCTGATGGATTCTATCAATCAGGAGATGCTCTGCGTTGGATTGCAGATGGCTGAGCGCAACGTTAGCTGCGGCGGCCTGCTGTTCTAAACCTTTAACAATATCGTTGAGCGTGGTGCTTCCGTAGGTTTCAGGCTCACGCGTCCCTAACAAATTCAGGTTAGGGCCGTTGAGTAGCAAAATGTCAAACTTATCCGCCATTGTGAGCCTATCTCCGGCAATTAGACAAAGATTGTAGAAAATACCCTGATGTCACCGATTTGTCACCTTTTTCGCGGCAAATCATCCCGGCTGTTCAGCATAAGGTCGGGCATTATAATGATATCGTGGCAATTCGCAGCTAAATACTGGTCTTATCAGCGAAGATAATCAACCCTCAGACTTCAACTGAGGGTTTTTACTATGGTTTTTTGAGGGGTAGAACACAGAAAAGTTCCGAGACTTATCGCAACCACTGGCGGAACTTTTTGTAGCGTAATGCCAACAATATCGCAGCAATTGCGGCATAGATAATAGGTTGTGGCGACAAAATTTTAACAGACCACAGGTAGTGAATTGGGGCCAGAATAGCGACAATATAAATCAAGTTATGCAGCGTTTGCCATTTTCCTCCCAGTTTGCGCTGTGACCATAGCGTTGACGTACAGGCCAACGCCAGCAGGATAACCCAGCTAATAATGCCAAGAGTAAGATAGGGCCGGGAAATCAATTCGCTACCCAGCAGTGCCAGATTATTGATACCGAGCTCAAGGAAAGAGTAACTCAGCAGATGCAGGGTTCCCCAGGCAAAACACCACAAACCGACCAGGCGGCGCACGCGCATCAGCAGCGGTTGCTTGCCGTAACGCGCCAGCGGCGTGATAAGCAGGGTTGCCAGCAGTAATTTCAGGGTCATCCTGCCGGTAAAATGCTGAATATCCTTCGCAGGATCGGCACTGAACCAACCCTGATTAATGGATAATAAGAGCCACAGGAAAGGTAAAAAGGCCGCCAGATGAATGATCACTTTCAGCCATTTAATTTGTTTCAGGCTCAGACGCTGCATTGAGCTTCCCTCATTATGTTACTCCTGAAATCAATAGTTGGTTCTCAGGTCCAATCCCCGATACATCGACGCCACCTGTTCGCCGTAGCCGTTAAACAGCAGCGTCGGCTGGCGCTTCACGTCCAGAATACCGCCAGAACCGATAAAACGCTCGGTGGCCTGCGACCAGCGCGGATGGTCGACGTGCGGGTTCACATTGGCGTAAAAGCCGTACTCATTGGTGGCGATTTGGTTCCATGTCGTTGGCGGCTGGTTGCGGGTCAGGCTGATGTTGACGATGGACTTAATGCCTTTAAAACCGTACTTCCAGGGCACTGTCAGACGGATAGGTGCACCATTTTGTGGCGGCAGCGCTTTGCCATAGACGCCAACGGTCAGCAGGGTCAGCGGATTCATTGCCTCATCCAGCCGCAAGCCTTCAACGTAAGGATAATCCAGCCCACCGCCGATGAAGCGGTCTTTCTGACCCGGCATATGTTCCGGGTCATACAGCGTTTTGAAGGCCACAAACCGTGCGTTACTGTTCGGTTCAGCCAGCTTAATAATATTACTTAGCTGAAAACCAATCCACGGCACCACCATCGACCAGGCTTCGACACAACGCATCCGGTAAATGCGTTGTTCAAGCGGGAAACGCTTCATGATGTCATCCATATCGAGCGTAATGGGTTTACCGACTTCACCATCAATGACGATTTTCCACGGCGATGTGACTAACTGGCCAGCATTGGCGGCCGGATCGGCTTTATCCAGTCCAAATTCATAAAAGTTATTATATCCGGTGACTTTATCTTCCGGCGTCAGTGTTAAATCATTTTGATAAGCTGCCGGTTTAGTGAAATCGAGCGGTTTGCCCGCGGGTGCTTTAGGGCGGTCGTTACCTTTGAACCACGAGAGGACATCGGCTTTTGCGGTCTGTGGTAAGGCCAATGCTGCAGCGCTGATCCCCAGTGCCTGCAGCACTTTACGGCGATCATGAAAAATACTTTCCGGCGTAACGTCCGCCTCAGTGAGTTTGCGAAGTTTATTCATGACCCTCTCCGGATTATCTGAACATTCTGATTATTGATGGGTATAACTGAAGAATGACGGGTAAACGGGGATTTAGCGAGGGGGCGGCGGAAAATTTGAAATTCCTTACAAAATCTTAGGCAATATCGCGGGCACTGAGGCCCGCGGGTTTAAAATGAGCGGATAAGAGGGGTCAAAGACGCACTTTCACCAGCGTTCGTCCGGTCACGGTATTAGCCATAATGCCCGCCGCAGTTTCAGGGACTTGCTCGAGGCTGATTTCTGTGGCGGCCTGTTCATAGAAAGAAGCGGGTAAGGTTTGCACCAGACGTTCCCAGGCATCCATACGGCGGTGCAGCGGACACATAACCGAATCGACACCTTGCAGACGCACATTGCGCAGAATAAAAGGCATGACGGTGGTGGGCAGTTGATATCCGCCCGCCAGACCACAGGCTGCCACGGTGCCACCATAGGCCGTTTGTGACAGCAGCGTCGCCAGCGTGTGATCGCCAACGGTATCGATAGCACCGGCCCACAGCTGTTTATCCAGTGCACGACCCTCTTTACTGAACTCCTCGCGAGGCAACACCCGTTTAGCGCCAAGCTGCGTCAGATAATTCGTATTACTGGCACGCCCGCTGATCGCAACCACGTTGTAACCTAAGGTCGCCAGGAGGGTGATCGCCGTGCTGCCGACACCTCCGCTGGCACCACTGACAATGACTTCGCCGCTGTCAGGCAATACCCCTCCTTCTTCGAGCGCCATTACGCACAGCATGGCAGTAAAACCGGCAGTACCAATGATCATGGCATGGCGAGCGTCAAGTCCTTCAGGTAGCGGTACCAGCCAGTCACCTTTGACCCGAGCCTGCTCGGCCAGTCCGCCCCAATGGGTTTCACCTACGCCCCAGCCGGAGAGCACGATCTGTTGCCCAATGCTATAGCGTTTATCCTGGCTGCTGCTGACGCGTCCTGCGAAATCAATCCCCGGAACCATCGGAAAATGGCGGATAATTTTGCCTGTACCGGTAATGGCCATGGCGTCTTTGTAGTTCAGGCTTGACCAGTCAACATCAACAACTACGTTCCCTTCCGGGAGCTGTTCATGGCTGATTTGGCTAACGGAAGAAACCGTTTTCCCTTCATTCTGCTCTAACAAAAGTGCTCGCATTGCCCATCTCCATAAGAATTCTGAATTGATTGATTATTCAGTTGCTATGCTATGAATATAACCCAACTTAAGCCGCTGGGGCTGACATGAGACAATTATGGTGCTGATGAGCAGAACCTTACTCACAAATCCTCATAAAACCTTACCGGACTTGCAGTGCTTCTGTTTTATAGTAGCGGCCTTTCGATGGCAGTCCGTGGTGAAAGGCTTTTACCGGGGACGTCTCATTCATTTCCACAGTAGCGGGTAAGGCACAGGGATGCGATTTACTAACAGACTGGCGGCATTGATTTCTATGTTAGTCGCACTGGCAATGTTATTGATGTTGCTTGGTGTCACTTTCAGCTTTGTTTATTTAAATAAACAAAATACCGAACAACATTTACGTGCACTGGCAACCATCTATGACCAGTCGCTACTTTCGAACTCTCCACAGCCGCCCGAGCACTGGATGCCTATGGCGATGCGCATGCTGGATATTTCCGAAGTCACGGTTATTGAGCACAATACCCCACTTTTTTCCTACAGTGAGACGCCGGATCTGCACAGCGCATGGGAAAACAGTTACCCGGATTACATCACCACTACGCTGCCGCTGATGCAGCATCCTTCAATGTCGATGCGCGTTGTCTATCTTGATCCTGTCGGGACCTATACACGCTCACTGCGTTCAACTTTTGCCATCAGCGTGGCGATTTTATTAATGATTATTGCGGTATTGCTAAGCTTTCGCTGGCTGCGTGCCGAAACCGCGGGACTTGAGAAGCTGGAAGACCGCGCATCTCGCATTTTGCGCGGCGAGCGGGATGACCTCATACGGGGGGATGTTACCGAATGGCCTCCTTTAGCCAGCAGTGCCATTGACGCGTTACTGGCGGATCTTAGCGAGGCCCGTGAGCAGCGTAGCCGCGTGGATACCCTGATACGTGCCTTTGCCCAACAGGATTCACAGACCGGGCTCAGTAACCGGCTATTTTTCGATAATCAGTTGGCGACACAGTTGGAAGAAGAGGGCGCGCACGGCATTGTTATGCTGTTGCGTCTGCCTGACTTCGATACGCTGCGTGACACGCACGGGCCACGCGCCGTCGACGAATTGCGCTCAGCCATGGTGAATTTGCTCTCCACCTTTATTATGCGGTATTCAGATGCGCTCCTGGCCCGCTACTTCCATACGGATTTCGCCGTATTACTGCCTCACCGCAGCCTGAAAGAGGCGGAAGTTGTCGCGGGTCAATTAGTTAACGCGCTCGGCGCGCTGCCGACCTCAAATAATATCGATCGCGATGCATTGCTATATATAGGTATCAGCGCTTATCGTTTCGGCCAGCAGCCGGAAGAAGTGATGGATTATGCCGAGCAGGCTACCCGGAACGCCGCTTTCCAGGGCAACAGCAGTTGGCTGATTTATGACAGAAAAGTACCGGAAAAAGGGCGTGGCAGTGTTAAATGGCGCACTTTGCTGGAAAACACTCTGGCCCGTGGCGGCCCGCGCCTTTACCAGAAGCCGGCTTTCACCACGGCCCGTCAACTCGATCATCGTGAAGTGCAGCGACGTATTTTTGATGGTGAGCAGGAACTGCTGGCGGCAGAGTTTATTCCATTGGTGGTGCAGTTCGGCATGTCGCAAAGCTACGACCGGCGGATGATTTCTCAGATTATTCCTTTACTGAGCCGCTGGCCGGACGAAACGTTGGCATTTCACCTGACGGTTGATTCATTATTGCAACGCTCTTTCATCCGCTGGTTGCGTGATACGCTATTGCAGTGTGAAAAAAGGCAGCGCTCGCGAATTCTGATTGAACTGGCAGAGGCGGATCTCTGTCAACATACCGACCGGTTGCGTCCTGCGGTACGACTGCTGTTGGGAATGGGCTGTCGTCTGGCGGTTTCTCAGGCCGGACTAACGGTTGTCAGTACCTCCTATCTTAAAATTTTTCCGGTGGAGCGGGTAAAACTCCATCCTGGATTAGTGCGGGATATCGATAAGAGGATTGAAAATCAACTGTTTGTGCAGAGTCTGATCAGTGCCTGCGAAGGTACACAAGCCAGGGTGTTTGCCTCGGGCGTGCGTACCAAAGAAGAGTGGTTGATGCTGGTTGAAAAAGGCATTCACGGCGGCCAGGGTGATTTTTTTGCCGGACCGCAAGCCGTCGAGCCTGTCAGCAAAAAATATTCACACAACGGTGGTGTTTAAACTGACCGTAATGGGAATATTTAACGTAGAATGGCCCAGCCTTTAATCGGTTCTTGTAGCAGAAAGCCTGTGTTAGGTCTTAAACAGCTTGTTGTTGCAGGGGATCCCGGTGTAAGTGCAAGAATTCATGTGCGGTGTTGGTGCTTTTGTTTATTCCTGCAAACGATCTGCAATCAGAATATCTGAGTCTGGGATTCGGAAATTGAATGCGGTGCGCTTTGCAGTCAGAGTAACAGCAGGTTAAGCCATCGACATCGTGGACAATTTCACCGTAGCAGGACGTTTTTGCGCCTTGTCGCTGCTTCGCGTGGTTGGTAAAGTAGGCGGATTTTATTTTCCGCCCCCAGCTAGCAGGATTATCCTTTCGTTATGTTTAAGAAATTTCGTGGCATGTTTTCCAACGACTTGTCCATCGACCTGGGTACCGCCAATACCCTCATCTATGTAAAAGGACAAGGCATCGTGCTGAATGAGCCCTCAGTTGTGGCTATTCGTCAGGATCGTGCTGGCTCACCTAAAAGCGTTGCGGCTGTCGGCCATGATGCAAAACAGATGTTGGGTCGTACTCCCGGTAATATCGCGGCTATTCGCCCGATGAAAGATGGCGTGATCGCCGACTTCTTCGTGACCGAAAAAATGCTGCAGCACTTTATCAAACAGGTTCACAGCAACAGCTTCATGCGTCCAAGTCCGCGCGTGTTGGTGTGTGTGCCGGTCGGTGCCACGCAGGTTGAGCGTCGTGCCATCCGTGAATCTGCTCAGGGTGCCGGAGCACGTGAGGTGTTCCTGATTGAAGAGCCAATGGCTGCCGCCATCGGTGCAGGCTTACCTGTTTCTGAAGCGACAGGCTCCATGGTTGTTGATATCGGTGGTGGTACCACGGAAGTGGCCGTCATCTCATTGAACGGCGTGGTCTACTCTTCTTCAGTACGTATCGGTGGTGACCGCTTCGACGAAGCCATTATTAATTATGTGCGCCGTAATTATGGTTCACTGATTGGTGAAGCAACGGCTGAACGTATCAAACACGGTATTGGTTCTGCTTATCCTGGTGATGAAGTCCACGAGATTGAAGTGCGTGGCCGCAACCTGGCTGAAGGCGTTCCGCGTGGCTTTACCCTGAATTCCAACGAAATTCTGGAAGCACTGCAAGAGCCTCTGACCGGCATCGTTAGCGCGGTGATGGTTGCTCTGGAACAGTGTCCGCCGGAACTCGCTTCTGACATCTCCGAGCGCGGCATGGTTCTGACCGGCGGTGGCGCATTGCTGCGTAACCTCGATCGTCTGCTGATGGAAGAGACCGGCATTCCGGTGATTGTCGCAGAAGATCCACTGACCTGCGTTGCCCGCGGCGGTGGTAAAGCGTTGGAAATGATCGACATGCACGGCGGCGACTTATTCAGCGAAGAGTAGTCTGAGCGAAGCGCGTACGTGTTTGCACGACGCGCGCTTTAGCAATGGCTCTATGTAGCGAAGACTCTCTTAGCGAAAAATAGTCTTGCCCGCAAAGGTGGCTGTCTGTCTGGTGAAAACTGCTGCGTTAAAGTATGCAGTGTCAAATTGGGGTCGGGCGTTGAACTGTTTGAATGAGTTATTATTCAGACAGGCTGTGCACGATCCCATTCGCTTGCTGCTTTTCCTGTCAGGGTTGTCTTTCACTTCGATTGGCTGATACCTTTTGTTGCCGAGGAACTCGCATATTTTATGAAGCCGATTTTTAGCAGGGGACCTTCCCTGCAGCTGCGACTTTTTTTGGCTATTCTCACGGCCATCGTCCTGATTTTTGCCGACAGTAAAATAGGTGCGTTCGTTAAGATCCGCACTTATATGGACACTGCCGTCAGCCCTTTCTATTTTTTGTCGAATGCACCACGTGAATTCCTGGATCAGGTCTCCACGACATTCGCTTCCCGCCAGTCTCTTGAACTCGAAAACCGCGCACTGCGTCAGGAATTGCTGCTCAAAAACAGCGATCTGATGTTGCTGGGTCAATTCAAACAGGAAAACGCCCGTTTGCGTGAACTGTTGGGTTCACCGCTACGTCAGGATGAACACAAAATGGTCGCGCAAGTATTGTCGACCAGTAATGACCCCTACAGTGACCAGGTGGTGATCGACCAGGGCAGCAAAAACGGAGTTTATGTCGGTCAGCCGGTGATCAGTGACAAAGGTGTCGTGGGTCAGGTGGTGGCTGTTGGCGCCCTGACCAGCCGCGTATTGCTAATTTGTGATGCCTCTCATGCCTTACCGATTCAGGTATTACGCAATGATATCCGCGTGATTGCCGCCGGTAGCGGTTGTACGGATGACCTCCAACTGGAGCACTTGCCAAGCAACACGGATATTCGTGTCGGTGACGTGTTGGTAACTTCCGGTCTTGGCGGGCGCTTCCCTGAGGGGTACCCGGTTGCCGTGGTCTCCTCGGTTAAAGTCGATAATCAGCGTGCTTATACTGTGATCCAGGCGCGTCCGACAGCCGGTTTGCAACGCCTGCGTTATCTGTTGCTGCTATGGGGCTCTGATCGCAACGGGGATAAACCGCTACCGCCTGATGAAGTTCACCGCGTGGCCAATGAGCGTCTGATGCAAATGATGCCGCAAGTTCTGCCGCCTCCTGGCGATATGGGCCCACCGGCACCTGTTCCACAACCGGCAACCGGTACCGTGACCTCGCCCGTTTCGCCACGGCCTGCGGCCGGAGGCACGCAATGAATCGTTACCGGAGCCACGGTCGCTGGATAATTTGGCTATCCTTTCTGATAGCCATGTTATTGCAGGTGATGCCATGGCCCAAGGAGATCTACATGTTCCGCCCCTCGTGGCTGATGCTGATCTTGATTTACTGGGTGATGGCGCTGCCGCACCGGGTAAACGTGGGCGCCGGTTTCGTGGTTGGATTTATCATGGATCTTATTCTCGGTTCGACACTGGGTGTACGCGCTCTGGCGTTGGCGATGACGGCTTACCTGGTGGCCTTTAAGTTCCAGCTGTTCCGCAACATGGCGCTGTGGCAGCAGGCATTGATTGTCATGCTGCTTTCGCTGGCCGTTGATGTGATTGTTTTCTGGGCCGAATTTTTGGTGGTTAACGTTTCGTTCCGCCCTGAAGTTTTCTGGAGTAGCGTGGTGGACGGAATTTTGTGGCCATGGCTCTTCTTGCTGATGCGTAAAATTCGCCGTCAGTTTGCCGTTCAATGAGGAAATGATGACCGCACTTTATCTGGCTTCCGGTTCGCCCCGTCGTCGTGAGTTACTTGCTGTTCTTGAATATACTTTTGAACGTCTGATCACCGATGTTGCTGAAGAACAGCAGCCGGGCGAAGCGCCCGCCGACTACGTGGCGCGGCTGGCCTGTGATAAAGCGCTGGCCGGGGTGGATGTTGCCCCGCTGGATCTGCCCGTGCTGGGCGCCGATACGATTGTGGTCCTCGACGGTAAGGTACTTGAAAAACCGCGTGATGAAACCCATGCGGCTCAAATGCTGGCCGCGCTCTCCGGGCGTCAACATCAGGTCATGACCGCTGTGGCGCTGGCGGATCGAAATATGCATCGCAGTACGCTGGTTGTGACTGATGTCACCTTCCGCTCACTATCCGCGGAGGATATTCAGCACTATATTCTGAGCGGAGAGCCCATGGATAAAGCGGGCGCATACGGTATTCAGGGAAAGGGCGGCTGTTTCGTCCGGGAAATTCGCGGCAGTTACTACGCAGTGATGGGACTTCCTCTGGTGGAAACTCAGGAGCTGTTCGGTGACTTTGTTGCATTACGCGAGCTTAGGAGAAAGCATGACAGCTGAATTACTGGTCAATGTTACCCCGTCGGAAACGCGCGTGGCTTACATTGACGGTGGCATTTTGCAAGAGATCCACATCGAGCGTGAAGCCAAGCGCGGTATTGCAGGCAATATTTACAAAGGGCGTGTTAGCCGGGTTCTTCCGGGCATGCAGGCGGCCTTTGTTGATATTGGCTTAGAAAAAGCGGCTTTTTTACACGCATCCGACATCATGCCCCACACCGAATGTGTGGCCCGAGACGAACAGAAAAACTTCAACGTACGCGACATCGTGGAACTGGTGCATCAGGGCCAGGATCTGATGGTGCAGGTGGTAAAAGATCCTCTCGGCACCAAAGGCGCGCGCCTGACTACGGACATCACGTTGCCTTCGCGTTATTTGGTTTTCATGCCGGGGGCTTCGCATGTGGGCGTTTCCCAGCGTATCGAAAGCGAAGCCGAGCGCGATCGCCTGAAAAAAGTGGTTTCGGAATATTGTGATGAGCACGGTGGCTACATTATCCGTACCGCCGCAGAAGGCGTGGGCGAAGAAGAGCTGAAGCAGGACGCTGCCTTCCTCAAGCGTTTGTGGACCAAGGTGATGGAGCGCAAACGCCGAAATAAGACCAAGTGCAAACTGTATGGTGAACTGGCGCTGGCGCACCGCGTACTGCGTGATTTTGCTGGTGAAGCGCTGGATCGTATCCGCGTTGACTCGCGTCTGACTTATGAATTGCTGGTGGAGTTCACCAGTGAATACATACCGGAAATGACCGCCAAACTTGAACATTACAGCGGTAAACAGCCCATTTTTGATCTGTTTGACGTTGAGAACGAAATCCAGCGTGCGCTAGAGCGTAAAGTCGAACTCAAATCAGGCGGTTATCTGATTATCGATCAAACCGAAGCGATGACCACCGTGGATATCAATACCGGTGCATTTGTTGGTCATCGTAATCTTGAAGAGACTATCTTCAATACCAATACCGAAGCGACTCAGGCCATCGCGCGCCAACTGCGGTTGCGTAATCTGGGTGGCATCATCATCATCGATTTCATTGATATGTCGAATGAAGATCATCGCCGTCGCGTACTGCATTCGCTCGAACAAGCGCTGTCGAAAGACCGTGTGAAGACTGGCATCCACGGTTTCTCTGCATTGGGCTTGGTTGAAATGACACGTAAACGCACTCGCGAAAGCGTTGAGCACGTGTTGTGCAGCGATTGCCCTACCTGCCACGGGCGTGGGACCGTGAAAACGGTTGAAACCGTCTGCTATGAAATCCTGCGCGAAATTGTGCGGGTTCATCACGCCTACGATGCTGACCGCTTTTTGGTCTATGCCTCTGCCGCAGTGGGTGAAGCACTCAAAAGTGAAGAGTCGCACGCGCTGGCCGAAGTGGAAATTTTCGTCGGTAAGCAGGTCAAAGTTCAGATTGAGCCATTGTATAACCAGGAGCAGTTCGACGTGGTGATGATGTAATATCCCCGTCATACTTCAAGTTGCAGATGCGTTGGCTGCGCTCAGTCGCCCCAGTCACATGGTCTGGCCATGTTGGTGAGGATTCCTTCGTTACCGCCTTCCTGCAACTTGAATTATTTAGGATATACAGGGCATTAAGGTTTTAATGTTTGATTTCCATTGCAGTCTGAGCAGGTGAAGAACCGCGCAGAATGGAAGACAAGGAGAGGTGTGTGAGGCGACTGCCCGGAATAGTGTTAACCACGTGCGCAACAATTGTCGTGATTGTTGCGCTGGCGATCAGTGGTTTGCGTCTGGCTTTACCTCAACTGCATCGTTTCCAGGATCAGTTGGTGGATAAGGTACAGTCAGTAACCGGTGTACCCATTACTCTTGATCAAATCAGCGGTAATTGGCAAACCTTCGGACCCACGCTTGAGCTGAAACAGCTCAGCGTGACCCTGCCTGATGCTTCAGTCAAAGTGGAGCGGGTTACGCTGGCGCTTGACGTCTGGCAGTCTCTTCTGCATTTTCGCTGGCAGTTCCGTGACCTGACATTCTACAATCTCGATCTGGTTACCAATGCTACTTTCGGCGGGGAAGCCAAAAACAGCAAAGGCCTCGAAGCCAACCGCATCAGCGATATTTTCCTTAAACAGGTCGACCATTTCGACCTGCGCGACAGCCATATTTCATTCCTGACGCCCTCAGGCCCGCGAGCCGAAATTTCCATTCCACAGCTGACCTGGCTTAACAGCCCCAATCGTCACCGCGCTGAAGGACTGCTAAGCCTGTCGAGCTTTAACGGCCAGCACGGCGTTGTGCAAGTGCGCATGGATCTGAACGACAATAATGGCCTGCTCAATAATGGTAAAATTTATCTGCAGGCCGATGATATTGATATGAAGCCCTGGTTCAGCCGCTGGTTGCGTAGCAATACCGGGCTGGAAAGCGCTGATTTCAGTCTTGCAGCTTGGTTGACCGTCCGTGACGGCGATATTTATGACGGCGACGCCTTGGTAAAAACCGGTGCGGCAACCTGGACAAGTGAAGGCCAGGAGCACCGGCTGGACGTTGATAATCTCACGCTGCATGGCAGCCGCCAGGGCAGCGGCTGGCAAGTAGAGACCCAACAACTTAATCTGAAAACCGACGGTCAGGCATGGCCAAAAGGGACGCTAAGTGCGCTCTATTTGCCGGAAAACAGTGAGTTCCTCGGACCATCGCAAGGTGAAGAAATACGCCTGCGGGCTACGCAGCTTCAGCTTGAACGGCTCGGGCCCATTATTCCAACCTTCTCCTTCCTGACACCAGAACTGCTCGAGCGCTGGAAGGATCTGCAACCCGAGGGGATGATTGACACCCTGGCGCTCGATATTCCGCTCAAGCAGCCGGATCACACCCGTTTCGATGCAAGGTGGCAGGATGTTTCCTGGCAGCACTGGAAATTACTGCCGGGTATCAACCATTTTAACGGGACAGTAAAAGGCAGCGTGCAGCGCGGTCAGCTCTCGGTGAATGTGCAAGACAGTCTGTTGCCGTATGGCGATATGTTCCGCGCACCGCTTGAAGTGAGCTCCGCACAGGGTACCTTCGACTGGAGTTATGATAAAGATGGATGGGGTCTGTGGGCCAAAGATGTTGATGTTAAAGCCAATGCGCTGTGGGCCCATGGTGATTTCCATTATAACCAGCCTGATGGCGGGCAACCGTGGCTGAATATTTTGGCCGGTATCCGTTTGTATGATGCAGGGCAGGCATGGCGCTATTTCCCGGAAACCCTGATGGGTAAACACTTGGTGGATTATCTTACAGGGGCGATTCAGGGCGGTCAGGTAGACAACGCCACGCTTACGTTTAACGGTAACCCGCATGATTTCCCATTTAAAAAGAATGAAGGACAGTTCCAGGTCTGGGTGCCATTGCGCCATTCAACTTTCGAGTTCCAGCCTGAATGGCCAGCGCTGACTAATCTGGATATCGACCTCGATTTCCTCAATGACGGCTTGTTCATGAAAGCGGCTCATACCAAACTGGGCAATGTTGATGGTAATAACGTGGTCGCTAATATTCCTGACTACTTGAAGGAAAAACTGTTCGTTGATTCGGATATCAAAGGTTCAGGTAAAGATATTGGCGCCTACTTTATGGACACTCCGCTGAAAGACTCTCTCGGGGCAGCGTTAGAAGAGCTGCAGATTGGCGGAGATGTGAGTGGTCGCTTACATCTGGATATTCCACTCGACGGCGAAATTGTTCGGGCCACCGGTGGCGTCAGCCTCAACAATAACAGCCTGTTTATCAAACCGCTGAACAGTACAATTGAACACCTCAGCGGGCAGTTCAGCTATGACAACGGCAATTTGCAAAGCAACCAGCTCACCGGAAGCTGGTTCGGTCAGCCTTTAACTACCCAGTTTAGCACCCACGAACTGACCGATGATTACACGATTAATGTAGGTCTGGCGGGTGACTGGCAGTTGGCGAAGATCACCGGTATGCCTGAGGCTGCGGCCAGTAAAATCAGTGGCAGTGCGCCGTGGAAAGGTGCGGTAGATATCTCGCTGCCACATAAAGGTGAACCGAATTATCGTGTAGCCCTGAGTACTGATCTAAAAGATGTAAGTAGTCACTTACCCAGCCCGCTCGATAAGAAGGCCGGTCGCAGTTTACCCCTTAATGTCGATGTGAAGGGGGGTCTTAAAAGCTTTGATCTCACCGGTGTACTCGGGGGGAAAGATCGCTTTAATAGCCGCTGGCTGTTGGGCAAACAGGTAAAACTCGATCGTGCTGCCTGGCAAATGAATACAACTAAGACCCCGGCCCTGCCACAGACCAGCAGCCTGACGCTGAATTTACCCGCACTCGATGGGGAAAGCTGGCTGGCGCTGATGTCACCGGACACGACCAAGGGCAAAGCCAGTGGTAACAACAAAGTGGCCAGCAAGGCCAGTGCGCCTGCGTTCAGTTTCCCGCATGAGATAACGCTGACCACGCCGCAGCTCACGCTGGGTGGCCAGGTGTGGAGTAACCTGTTGCTTCGCTCGACTCAAACCAGTGCTGGCATGAGCGTGATGGCGAAAGGGAAAGAGATTGACGGTACCTTGCTGATGAGCGACCGCGGACCGTGGAAAGCCGATATCCGTTATCTCTATTTTAATCCGCAGTGGACCGTAGCTGATGCAGCCAGCGGTGGCAAAACTTCGCCAAATCCTTTTGCAGAAGACAAGATTTCGTTTGCTGGCTGGCCGGCGTTGCAGCTTCGCTGTGAAGCCTGCTGGTTCCTCGGGCAGAGCTTCCGCCGGGTGAATGCAGATTTGACGCCAGAGGGTAATCAGCTGTCGCTGCGCAACGGTCTTATAGACACCGGTGTGGTGCGTCTGAATGTACAGGGCGACTGGAAACAGAACGCGCCGGGTGAAAGCACGGGTCTGAAAGGTAAGCTCACTGGCAAAGATATAGAAGCGGCCACCTCATTCTTTGGGGTTACCACGCCGCTACGGGGTGCACCGTTCAATATCGATTTTGACCTGCACTGGAAATCTGTCCCCTGGAAACCGGATCTGAAAACGCTTAATGGCACCCTGAAAACAGATTTAGGCAAAGGCGAAATTGTCGATCTCGGCGGCGGTCGTGCCGGTCAATTACTGAGGCTGGTCAGTTTTGATGCCCTGATGCGTAAGCTGCAGCTGGACTTCAGCGACACCTTCGGCAAAGGCTTCTATTTTGATTCCATCAAATCCACAGCGTGGATTAAAGAGGGCGTAGTCCATACCGACGATCTGTTGGTTGATGGCCTGGCGGCTGATATTGCCATGACAGGCAGCGTCGATTTGGTTAACCAGCGTCTGAATATGGAAGCGGTGATCGCCCCGGAAATTTCTGCCACGGTCGGGGTCGCTACCGCATTTGCCATCAACCCAATTGTGGGGGCGGCAGTCTTTGCTGCCAGTAAGGTCCTGGCACCGCTGTGGAATAAAATTTCACTGATCCGTTACCACATTGACGGCACCATCGCTGAACCCAAAATTAATGAGGTTCTGCGTCAGCCAAGACCCGCAAAATAACCTGTTGCCACGGCTGCGCCCTGATCGCACGGCTGTGTTAGGCTGTTGCTAATATCAAATGTACCCGTGGTACGATAGTCTTGCCTGGCCGTGAATGAAGATGCTTCCGGTCGGGTCAATTCATCCCAAAGAGAGTGAAGAATCTATGAGTCTGGCCTTAGTCAGTGAGCGGTTACTAACTGCTAATAATCTGAGTCATCAAGACCTGTTTGCCGTGCTGGGTCAACTGGCTGAACGCCGTCTCGACTATGCAGATCTCTTTTTTCAATCCAGCTTCCATGAGGCCTGGGTGATTGAAGACAGCATCATCAAAGATGGCTCTTACAATATTGATCAGGGTGTCGGCGTACGTGCGGTCAGCGGTGAAAAAACCGGTTTTGCCTATGCAGACCAGATCACCCTGAATGCTCTGAATCAGAGTGCCGCGGCAGCACGCAGCATCGTGCGTGAGCAAGGCAATGGCAAAGTCCACACCTTGGGCGAAATTGCTTACCAGTCCCTGTATCCGATCCTTGACCCACTGCAAAGCCTGTCACGTGAAGAGAAAATAGAACTGCTGCATCGCGTTGACCGCATTGCGCGGGCTGCGGATAAGCGTGTGCAGGAAGTTACCGCCAGCATCACCGGCGTGTATGAAAGCGTACTGGTTGCAGCGACTGACGGCACGCTGGCAGCGGATATCCGCCCGCTGGTACGGTTGTCAGTGAGTGTGCTGGTCGAAGATGATGGCCGACGTGAGCGTGGCTCCAGCGGCGGTGGTGGTCGTTTTGGTTACGACTACTTCCTCGAAAGTGTGGGCGGTGAAGTACGTGCCGAAGCCTACGCGCGTGATGCCGTACGCATGGCGTTGCTCAACCTGAATGCCATTGCTGCGCCAGCGGGTGGAATGCCGGTTGTTCTCGGTGCAGGCTGGCCAGGCGTGCTATTACATGAAGCGGTTGGCCATGGTCTGGAAGGCGACTTCAACCGTCGTGGCACCTCCATGTTCAGCGGTCAGATGGGCCAGTTAGTGGCGTCTGAGCTCTGTACTGTGGTTGATGACGGTACCATGCCGGGGCGTCGCGGATCGCTCGCGATTGACGATGAAGGCGTACCCGGCCAGTACAATGTGTTGATCGAAAATGGTGTGCTGAAAGGTTATATGCAGGACAAACTAAATGCGCGTCTGATGGGCGTTCCGCCAACCGGCAACGGCCGCCGTGAATCTTATGCGCACCTGCCGATGCCGCGTATGACTAACACCTACATGCTGGCGGGCAAATCCACGCCGGAAGAGATCATCAGCAGCGTGGAGTACGGTCTGTATGCGCCGAACTTTGGTGGCGGTCAGGTTGACATCACCTCCGGCAAATTCGTCTTCTCGACCACGGAAGCTTATCTGATTGAAAAAGGCCGCATCACCAAGCCGGTAAAAGGCGCGACGCTGATTGGTTCAGGTATTGAAGCCATGCAGCAGATCTCCATGGTCGGCAACGACCTCGCATTAGATAAAGGCGTTGGCGTTTGTGGCAAAGAGGGGCAAAGCCTGCCGGTCGGCGTTGGTCAGCCTACGCTGAAACTCGACAATATTACCGTCGGTGGCAGCGCGTAACTGCGGCTTTCTACGCGGTGGTAACGGGAACCTTCGGGTTCCCGTTTTTATTCCGACGCATTCTGCCCCGTCTTTCCCTGCCGATATCCCTGATACACCTTGCCTACCTGCTTGAAATACTCGGTCAGATAGTTGATACAGACCTGCACTTTCAGCGGCATTTTATCTTTTTCGGTATACAGCGCGTAGACCGGGCGCGGATCGGACTGATAGTTGCTGAACAGAATCTCTACGTCACCGGCATTGATCTCATCAATGATCCACATCAGCGGTACATAGGCGATTCCCACACCGGCTTTCAGCCAACGGATCATGGTTTGCGAGTCATTGGTGACGAAACGCCCCTGCGGTGTAATGCGTGTAGTGATGCCTTCCGGTGCGATTAACTCAAAATCACTGTCGGGCCGCACGCTGTACTCAAGCCATGAGAAATTGATCATATCGGCCGGCTTCTCCGGCGTGCCGTGCTGGCTCAGATAGCTGCGCGCTGCACAGACCACCATCGGCATTGAGCCCAGCCGTTTGGAAAACAAACTGGAGTCCTGCAGCGCGCCGACACGGATCACCACGTCGAGGCCATCAGCAATCAGGTCAGGTGCCGGGATTCCAGTGACAAGATTTACTTTCAGCCCCGGATACTCCACCAGCATCTCAGCGGTCATGGCGGCTAATACGTTTTGTGCCATTGTTGACGAGCTGCCGATGCGTAATGTGCCGGTGGGCGTGTTGTTGAAGGCATATAATTGTTCATGCACTTCGCGAACATCCTGCAGCATTTTCATGCAACCCTGATAATAGATCTTACCGGCCTCCGT
>Ga0302182_10000793_pt1 | contig 18464 bp, 20 predicted proteins | sample I_Palsa_N3_1_FD_198781 | JGI IMG/M metagenome (GOLD analysis project Ga0302182, IMG submission 198781) | Peat permafrost microbial communities from Stordalen Mire near Abisko, Sweden - I_Palsa_N3_1 | ecosystem: Environmental > Terrestrial > Soil > Palsa > Peat permafrost | place: Sweden...
CAGGGTGGCGCCTGCGACATTCACCGTCACAATCTGGTTGGCGCCGAAGTCGGGCATGAAAACGTTGCCAGAGGCGTCGGCGGTGACCCCATATTCACTGACCAGGGACTGGCCCGGCATCTGCAATACCGAAGCCACCCCCGCGGTGGTGACTTCGACCACACGATGGTTTCCCGCGTCGGCGATGTAGAGGTTACCGAAGGCGTCGACCGCTACGCCTTGGGGAGAGCTTAGAAGCGGAGTGATGCCTGCGGGAACCACCAGCGAAGCCGCGCCCGCCGCCGTGACCTTCACCACACGACTGCCCATGGAGTCTGGAATGTAGACGGTTCCCGCCCCGTCCACTGCGACCCCCAGAACACTGACGGAGGGAAACGTGAAACTTCCGGTCCCGAGCACCGATCCCGCTCCGGAAGGCGTCACCACTACGATGCGGCCGTTTCCGTAATCGGAAATGTAGAGATTGCCCGCCGCATCCATCGCGGTTGCCGTGGGCAGGCTCAAGCCCGTACTCAGGCCGGTGATGGTCAGCACGGAAACCACGCCTCCCGCCGTAACCTCCAGGATGCGGTTGTTGTCGTGGTCGGAAATGTAGAGATTGCCCGCCCCATCCAGGACTACGCCGATGGCTCCCGCCAGCGTGAACCCGCCGGTGCTCACCACGGTGGCCGTGCCCCCGCCGGCCGGCACTCTTACCACGTTGCCGGCGACGTTTCCATAATTCGCCACGTACATGTTTCCCGCTCCGTCGAACGCCACCTGAAAGGGTTGCACCGTGGTTAATGGCGCCGTGCTCACCAGGCTCGCCGTCCCCGGCGAGAGCGCCGCCAGCGGTGCATCGCCGGTGCCATAGATAGGCACGGTAAGAATCGGGACGTTCGGGCTCGCGTCGTTGTAAATGACCATCGCGCCTTTGCGTAATCCGGCAGCTGTGGGCAGAAAGGTTATATTCACCGTGCACGCCCCGTTGCTCGTTACGCCCGCCACGCAGGTGGTCGAGGCCACGGTGAAGTCGAGGCCCGCAGCGCCCTGAGTAAACGCCTGCGCGCTTCCGAAAGTTTGGTTATATGCAATCGTGATGGGCAAGGTCAGGGTCGTCCCCGATCCCGCCTGAAGCGGCAGGTGCCCAAGGCCCACGTTCGTGCCCTCGACCTCGAGGACACGGTTGTTGTTGCTGTCGGTGATATAGACGGCTCCGAAAGCCGTCACCACTACGCTGCGCGGGGCGCTAAGCGTGAGACCCCCGGTGTTCACCACACCGCCTGCGCCCGCGGCAGTGACAGTCACGATACGATTATTGTTATAGTCCGCGATGTAGACGGTCCCCAGCCCGTCTACCGTCACACCCACGGGAAAGTTTAGAGTTATGCCACCGCTGATCGTGAGTACCGAACCCACCGCGGCTGGCGTCACCTTCACAACCCTGCTGTTGCCGGCATCCGCGATATACAGGTTTCCCGACGCATCGAGTCCCAGCCCCGCTGGTGAGCTTAGATAGCTGAGCGGGGTGCCCACGCCGCTAATGGAGAGTGGCACCGCAGTCCCGCCGCCGGCAGGCACCTCTACGATGTAGGTAAGCTGCGTGTCGGAAATATAGAGGTCGCCCGCGGCATCGACCGCCACCCCATACGGCTGCATCAACAGGCTGCCCGTATCCACGACCGACGCCACTCCCGCAGCCGAAAGCTCGACCACGCGGTGGTTCGCGCTGTCGGCAACATAGAGGTTCCCCGATCCATCTACCGCCATACCCCATGGGCTGTTCAGAGCCGGGCTCAGGCCAGGGAAAGCCACCACCGATCCGACACCGGCTGCGGTCACCTTCCAGACCTGGCCGACCTGGGCGCCGTTCGAGATGTAGAGATTTCCCGAGGCGTCCATAGCCATGCCGTAAGGCGTGCTCAGCGTGATGCCGCCCGTGGAGAGCACGCTCACGTAGCCTTGAAACGAAGTCCCGAAAAGTGCCCACAAGAGCGCAGGAGCCAGCAGGACCAGCAACCCGGGCGCCGCATATCGCAGAAATTGTCGCCGCGCGCCCTTCGCCGCCGGCCGGAACGAGATCCACTTCGCAAAAACGCAGACGCACGCAACGATAAACAGACTCATAACAGCGGCTGTTGCTTTAGACATTTTGGTTCGACCTCGAATCCAATCGGGAGATTTTTGCTGGCTGAGAGCGTTCTTAGAAACGCGGCCCGCTCGGGAGGGAAACATGCAAATCCATTGCCAGCGGTTCCGCGGGTTGGAGAATTTCGCGAAGGCGGCGATCCACGAAAGGTCGTATTGCATCCGGGAGACGAGACGAATTCGTCGCCGCACCTTAAAACGGGCGCGCAGCAAGGCTTGGCGCGCGTTCGACGCGCCGCCAACGTATTCTGCCCACACTCCCGAAATGCGAAATGCAGGAACGGCAGCGGCAGCGCAATCGCTCCGGAGGAACGAGCGCGAGGCAGGTCTTGTCAGAAAAACCCGGAAAAGGAAAGAGGGCGTGGGAGCCGGGGCCCGGTCTGGGAAACGTCAATTGGCTGCGGCGCGAAGTCCTCGATTGCGGAGGCTCGGGTTCTTTCGGGCGAGTAGGTCTGCACTATCGTTTTAACCACCTGCGGCGGGGAACATAATCCGTTGGAGGCTTTCAGAAACTGGGAACCTGCTTCTCTCCACAGTGCTAAACTTTGACCATGCCCGAACGACGTTCCCGCACCCTGCTCTGGATTCTGATTGGCGGAGGAGCCTTCTTCCTCTTTGTGCTGGCCGTGTTTTCGCTGGTTTACCTCACGCTGCACGCGGGCGGCAATGAATCCTCGTTTGGCGGATTCGGCGACCGCATCGGCGTGGTCGATCTCGACGGCGTCATTCTTTCGCCGCAGCCGGTGGTCGGCGAACTCAAGAAGTTTGCCGACGATTCTTCCATTAAGGCCATCATCCTGCACGTGAACTCGCCCGGCGGCGGCGTGGCTGCGTCCGAAGAAATCTATCGCGAGGTCAAACGCATCCACGAGGAAAAAAAGAAGCGCATTGTGGTTTCCATCGAGAGCGTCGGTGCCAGCGGGGCTTACTATGTCGCATCCGCCTCGAACAAGATTTATGCCGACAACGGCAGCATCGTAGGCTCGATCGGCGTAATCGCCGAGTGGGTGAACTATGGCGATCTGATGAAATGGGCGAAGCTCAAGAGCGTCGTGTTCAAGACGGGCGAGTTTAAGGATACAGGCGATCCGGCCCGCGACCTCACTCCCGCCGAGCAGGCCTACATGCAGTCGCTGATCGATAACATGTTCGGACAGTTCGTTCAGGCCGTGGCCGACGGCCGCGGCATCAAGGTCGACGACGTCAAAGCTATCGCCAACGGCAAAGTGTGGACGGGCGCGCAGGCGCTCGACATGAAGCTGATCGACAACGTCGGCGACTTCGAAGCCGTCGTCAAAGACACGGCGAAATCGGTGGGGATTTCGGGCGAGCCAACTCTGGTGCATCCGGAGAAAGACCGCAAGACGCTGCTCGATTTAATGCTGGGCGACGTTTCGCAATATCTACCCAACACCGAAAAAATGCTGGAGCAGCATGTGGGTTTCTACTACCTTTGGAAGTAGGCAACTTGGTTTCGGGCGACGATCCAGGGCCGCTTTGGTGCCGGTCCCAAACCCGAGACTTGCGTACAACCCCTGAAATTTGAGAAGGTTATGAAAGATTGCGACGCGCGAGCCGCCGCCAAATGGCGGCTCCTCACCAAACGCAGCCCGGGAGCGAAGAGGCCTTATGACGAAAGCCGATTTGATCGATGAAGTCTCGCATTTAGCCGAACTTACGCGCAAAGACAGCGAAGTAATTGTGGAGACGATCTTTGACAGCGTGGTCCGCTCCCTGCGCGCGGGCGACAAAATCGAGATCCGCGGCTTTGGCAGCTTCCGCACCCGCCAGCGCCAGCCCCGCATGGGCCGAAATCCGAAGACCGGCGAAAAAGTCGAAGTGCCCGCCAAAAAGATTCCTTTCTTCAAGCCCAGCAAGGAGTTGAAGGATCTGGTGAACGAAGGAATCGCCGACACGCCTGCGCCTCCTCCGCCACCTGCGGCCGCAGCGCCCACCGCGTAGAAATAACGCAGAAGTCAGAAGCAAGAATGCAGACGTAAAGGCAAATCCTCTCTTCACTTCTGCATTCTTGCTTCTGACTTTTGCTTTCTACATCACCCTCGAATTCCGACCACTCCCATCATCCGTCCCGTCTTGCCCTTCTCGGCGCGATAAGAAAACAACAAGTCCGTACGGCAGTTCGTACACAGCGGCGAGGCTTCGATACTCTTCGCCGGAACCCCAACAGCCAACAGTTGTTGACGATTGGCCTCCACTAGGTCGAGAAAAATCTTCTTCGGCAACTCGCTGTGCCCGGGTGCGCGCGCCGTCAGAAACAGCATGGGATATTTTTCGCGCACCGGATCTGTTTCCTCGACCTCCCGGAATAGCTTCGCCGCATACGCGAATTGCGACTCGAACTTCTCGCGCACTTCCTCGCCCACTTCATAACAGCAACCGTGAATCCCCGGACCAATCGCGGCCTTCAGATCGCTCGCCCGGCTGCCGAACCAGCGCCGCATCTCTCCCACACCTTTTTCCGCGATCCGTTTGACCGTTCCCCGCCAGCCCGCGTGAAATACGCCCACGGCGCACCTCTTCGGATCGACGAGCACAATAGGTAGGCAATCGGCGGTTTGAATGCCGAGCAATAAACCAGGAGTCGCCGTGATCAGCCCATCGCCAACCAGCTGCGGTTCGGCAGGCGAATCGACAAGCCGGATAATGTCGGAATGAACCTGGCGCAGCGCGACCAGCTGCCAGCCCTCGGTCTGCGAGGGTCCCCCTCGCTCGCTCCCACCCGCACCGACTTCACGCAGAAATGCCGCCCGGTTGCGCTCCACCGCGGCCTTGGAATCGTCCTTGGTAAATCCAAGGTTCAGCGCGCCCTTCCCATACCCGCGCGAGAATCCCCCCACCCGTGTGGAAAATCCGTGGACAAGCCAGGGAACTTTGCTAAGGTGTGGGACACGAAGAATGTTAAGTGTAGCTTGTTTAAAAACACGATTCGGCACCAAGCTATGTTACCCGAAGCAACCACGGCGCGGCGCAGTGGCGCAGGCGAGAACCAGACTCGGTCCCACTGATGGGGAAATGTGAATGCGTAAAGTGATTGTTTCCAACGTGGTCTCACTGGACGGCTTCTTTGAAGGGCCAGGCAAGGAATTAGATTGGGTCGTCACCGACGAAGAGTTTTTTGAATATGCCAGAGAGATGCTGCGTCAGGCGGACACGCTCTTGTTCGGGCGGGCGACGTATCAACACATGGCCAATTACTGGCCCTCTGCCCCGGCTGATGAAATCGCGGACCAGATGAACAATCTGCCGAAGATTGTCTTTTCCAAGACTCTGCAAAAGGCGGACTGGAATAATTCGAGGCTGGTCGGCAACAATATTCAGGAAGAAGTCTCGCAGTTGAAAAACCAGCCTGGCAAGGACATGGTGGTATTGGGCAGCGCCAACCTCGCATCGTTTCTTCTGCAACTGGGGCTGGTGGATGAGTACCGGGTTATTCTTAATCCTATTCTGATTGGCGGCGGTAACCTTTTGTTCCAAGGCATAAAAGAAAGACTGCGATTGAAACTCTTGAGAACGAAGTTGTTCGGGTCAGGCGTTGTCGTGCTTTACTATCAGCGAGCCTGACCGCACAACTGAAGATGAATAAAAGAAAAAATAGACTGGCATTAAGCCCGGAGAGGACTAAGCAATGAGCAGAGTACGAGTTCTGGTCGGCACACGCAAGGGAGCATTCATCCTAACAGCAGACGGAAAGCGCCAAAACTGGGAGGTCAGCGGACCTCACTTCGCCGGCTGGGAGCTTTATCACGTCAAGGGCTCGCCCGCCGATCCCAATCGCATCTATGCGTCGCAGTCCAGCGGTTGGTTTGGGCAGCTGATCCAACGTTCCGACGATGGCGGCAAGACCTGGCACCAGCCCGGAACGCCGCCCGGAGAAGAGCCCGCCCCAGGTCCACCGAAGGCCGCGAGCAACAAGTTCGTCTACGATGTGTCGGCCGAAACCGGCAAGCCGCTCACCACGCACCAGTTTTACGACGGCACCCAGCATCCTTGGGAGTTCAAGCGTGTGTGGCATCTTGAGCCTTCGCTCACCGATCCCAACACGGTGTATGCCGGCGTGGAAGACGCCGCCCTCTTCCGCTCGACTGACGGCGGCGAGAACTGGCAGGAACTCTCCGGCCTGCGCGGGCACGGCACCGGCCCCAAGTGGCAGCCCGGAGCGGGAGGCATGTGCCTGCACACCATCATCCTCGATCCCAGCAACCCGGACCGAATCTTCATCGCCATCTCGGCCGCCGGCGCATTCCGCACCGACGACGGCGGCAAGACCTGGCAGCCGATCAACCGCGGTCTGTACTCGAAATACATTCCCAACCCAACCGCGGAAGTCGGCCACTGCGTTCACCACGTCGCCATGAACCCGTCGCGGCCCGGCGTCCTGTTCATGCAAAAGCATTGGGATGTAATGCGCAGCGACAACGCCGGCGATTCCTGGCAGAAAATCAGCGGAAACCTTCCCACCGATTTCGGCTTCGTCATCGACGTCCACGCCCACGAGCCGGAGACGATCTACGTGGTCCCGATCAAGAGCGACGGCGAGCATTTCGTTCCCGACGGGAAACTGCGCGTCTTCCGCAGCCGCACCGGAGGCAACGAGTGGGAGCCGCTCACCAAAGGCCTGCCGCAACGCGACTGCTACGTCAACGTCCTGCGCGACGCCATGGCCATCGACTCTTTGGATGAGTGCGGAATTTATTTCGGCACCAGCGGCGGGCAGGTGTACGCCTCAGCCGATGCCGGAGATAGCTGGAATCCGATTGTGCGGGATTTGCCCACGGTGCTGAGTGTCGAGGTGCAGACGCTGGGGTGACTCACACTGACGTGATCGGGTAGGGTACGTGTGGGGGGTGGGGTATGGAAGTTTTAATCTCGACACAATGGTCTGTGGGTAAGTTGGTCGACCAGTTCCAACAGGGGTCGATTGCAGTACCGGAAATACAACGCGATATCGTTTGGTCGTCTGACCAGGTCAAGGACCTACTCGATTCCATTCACCGCAACTTTCCTTGCGGCTCACTCATTGTTTGGGAGCCTAGGTTAAAAGATGAAAAGCTAATGAGGGAGATAATCAGGCCTGAGCGACTAAAGTATTACAAAAATCAGTTGCCTAAATACTTCTTAATCGACGGACAGCAGCGCATGACGGCTCTAGCATCGGTACTGCTCCGGCAGGGCTTCTTGAAGAGCGTCGAACCTGAGATCGAGGATCAGCTCTCCTCGCTTTATGCGGACCTAACCCGCTTTCCCACCGAGATCGTGGCCGGAGCGGACGGTGAGGCCGACAAGTTCCCATGGGTCCCCATGAACGACTTGTTTACAGGCGCCCTTAAAGATCGTTCTGCTTATAAGCGCAGCCTCTCCGCCGAGCAAAGGAACAAAATCGAAACTTACGTTCAAAACGTGCGTGATTACCAGTTCCCAGTGCAGATAATTCAGGAGCGAGGCTACGCGGAGGTTGGGCAGATCTTCTCCAGAGTGAACTCGCAAGGTACCCAGCTCACCGGTGCAGAGATTCATCTTGCCAGCATCGTTCCATACTGGAAGGGCATAGCAGCCGAGTTCCGACGGTATCGTCGAGATCTTCGCAAGACTGGATTCGATCTCGATCTCACGTTTCTGATGCGCACCATCACCGTCATCGGATGCGACGTACCGCAAATAAAAAAGCTCGCCGATAAGGTTAAACAAGAGAAGATCTCCAGGGCTGATTTAGATCGGCTATGGACCAGCAGCAGAAACGCCATCAACACCGTGACCCAGATCTTGAATACCGGGTTGTTACTAGATCGGACAAAGTTCGTTCCGTCGAAAAACGCTATGGTCCCGCTTGTTTACTACGCGGCCAAATCTGGCAAACGTCGGCTAGACCGGAAAGCCATGATGAAGTATTTCTTAATTTCACAGCTTGGCGGTCACTACAGTGGCGCGGGTGAAACGGTGCTTCGTAGGGACCTGAAGTACTTGTCGGAACCAAGCGTGGCGCCCACGGAAGGTTTACGCGAACTCCTAGAAGTTGCTGAAAGGGAGGCGAAACAAGAATATAGAGGTCTGAAGATCACCCCTCGGCAGATTGCAGGGCCGTGGTCGAAAACCGCGATCCTGTTGCTGATGTACATCTCCATGCGCAAGAGAGGCGCGACGGACTTCGGGCTATCGGATGCGCAGGACCTGCGGGAGGTTCCGAGTGACGAGCTTCAGGTTCATCATATCTTCCCGTTCGATTTCATGATGCACGACAACAAAGGGAAGATTTACCAGAAGGATCATGAGCTACGCCCGAGCGAGTACGGAGCAGATCAATGACATCGCCAACATGACTTTCCTAAGCCGCAAAAAGAATGTCCAGATTGGAAATGTCTCGCCCTGGCAGTACCTGCCAAACGAGACAACGAGTCAGATCCGGAAGGCGCACTTCATTCCCGAGGACGGGAAATTGTGGACCGTTGAAAACTTCGATAAGTTCTTGGATCAGCGGCGGAAACTGCTGGCTGAAGCCATGAACGCCCTCCTTCATGGACTACGATAAAGAGCTACGGCGGCCCGCGAACTTCCCAATGTCCAGAGCCCAGGCTTCTTCCTTATGATCCGCCTCATCCTCCCACCCCATCTGCGAACGCTGTCGCACACCGGCAACGAGGTAGCGCTCGAAGTCGCAAGCCCGGTCACCCTGCGCTCGGTGCTCGACGCGCTCGAAGCCCGCTATCCCATGTTGCGCGGTACCATCCGCGATCAGGTCACGCAACAGCGCCGCCCGTTCTTGCGCTTCTTCGCCTGCGAGCTGGACCTCTCCCACGAATCGCCCGACGCCCCACTCCCCGACGCGGTCGCCACGGGAGCGGAACCGCTGATTGTCCTGGGCGCAATCGCCGGAGGCTGATCGGCAACGCGCCGTGATAATATTCTGCCCGTGCCTCTACCGCGCAGACATGGACGCGGCGTTGGAGGCTCACAAACGGCAGTCCTTAATTCAACGTAATTGACCTGGCCACAGGTTGGAAGATCGACTTAATCATCCGCAAGTCCCGACCCTTCACTGAGTATTCTGCTTGACACTTTCTCTCTGGGTTCCTATCATAATGGATGCCAAGATGACTATGAAGACAGCTACGAAGCTGATTAAGAGCTATACCATAGATCCTGAAATCGGCGAATATGTTGCGACCACCAAAGGCAGCCGCTCCGCCAGTGAACGCGTTAATGCCCTGCTGAGGCGGGCCATGATTCAGGAACAGGACGAAAAGCTCGAAGCTGAAGCGGCGGCTTTCTTCGCGGCCGCTAGGGGAAAACGCCGAAAGGGTGATTTGGACTTTCAGGAGGCGGCGCTGCGCACCTTTGACCGCGATTGATGCCACAGTTCCCTACTCATCCCAGACGCGGAGAAGTCTACCTGGTTTCCCTTGGAACCAAGCGGCGTCCGGCTGTCATTCTCTCGGTCGATGCCCTGAACCGCCATGCCCTGGACGTATGCGTCGTGGGCCTCACCACGGTCGAACACGCAAAATTCAGCATGCGCGTTCCCATCAAAGCCGGGGACGGCGGACTCGACGCCGATTGCTGGGCCAAGTGTGATCAAGTGACCACGCTAGAGAAAATCCTGCTGCAGTACCCCGCGCTTGGCCGATTGTCGGAGGCGACGTTCGAGAAGATTCAAGAGCAAGTTAAGATTTCATTAGGTCTGTGAGGCCGCAGTGTCGAGGATTTGTGCCCTGCGGCGGAACGCCTCGGACCTTACAAAGCCGTTTGCCCCGCGCCGCATCCCTCCGCTATAGTTTTCCTAGCCGTGTTTGAAGACTTCACCGCCACCGACCGCTGGACGAAGAAGCAAGTCCACTGCGTCTACCAAGCCTTGATCGTCGCCATTGCCACGCGTCACGCCGATGCGGTCGACGTCAAGTTTCTGGTCGATGGAAGAACGGTCTGGGTCGCGTTGCCGCATCCGGCATGGGTGGAGTACAAACGGCGCACCGGCAAGGCCATCACCGATTCGCTGGCCATAGAAATCGCCGGCCACTATTTGCAAGCCGCGCTGCAGGCCGGCGAAGGCTTGGGGCGCGACATGTACTCGCTGACCATCGAGGAAACGCTGGCCCACCTGGAAGCCGTGGTCACCGCGATGCAGGCGCCGGTCACCGCTTAGAAAGCCGTGTTGACTAAGGGCTGGCTCCCTGATTGTGTCCTGCTTCCATCGCACACATTCTCCTGCCATTTTGGGAGGATCGCATCTCTATGATTGTTCTCGGCTTGGGAGCCGCAACGCACGCGAACGCTACCTCGGTTGTGATCTCCGCACTTGGCAGGTTCCCACCTTTGAGGCACAATACGGCGTTTGCCCTTTTTGCCCGCACCTAGGAGATTTCATGGCTACCGCAATCCATGTCAGCGATGTGGCGGAGTTGCTCAGTGACGGCCGAACCCACTTCAACCTTTCGCCGGCCGACCTGGTGGAGCACTCCATCCGGCGCAATGAAGCCAAACTCGCGGCTAACGGTTCGCTGGTGGGCTACACCAACCGCACTGGCCGCTCGCCGAAAGATAAGTTCATTGTCAAGGACGCCGTAACCGCAAACTCTGTGGCCTGGGGCGCCGTGAACGCTCCCATGGCATCGGACAAATTCGACGCTCTCTACGAGCGCGTGATGGAGCATCTGCGCGGGCGCGAACTGTTCGTTCAGGATCTTTTCTGCGGAGCCGACCCGGAATACCGCCTGCCCGTGAGGATCGTTAACGAGTATGCCTGGCATAACCTGTTCGTGCGCCAGCTGTTTCTGCGGCCTTCCGCGGCCGAATTGAAGACGCACCACCCGGAGTTCACCGTAATTTCGGCTCCAGAATTCCACGCCGATCCTCAGCGCGACGGCACCAACTCCGAGGTTTTCGTTGCGCTCAATTTCACGCGCCGCACAGTGCTCGTCGGTGGAACGTCCTACGCCGGAGAGATGAAGAAATCGATTTTCAGCATCATGAATTTTCTGCTCCCGGCGCGGAATGTCTTCCCCATGCACTGCTCGGCGAATGCAGGCCACAACGGAGTGACCGCTCTGTTCTTCGGCCTTTCGGGAACTGGCAAGACTACGCTTTCGGCCGATCCTTCCCGCGGCCTCATCGGCGACGACGAGCATGGCTGGAGCGCAGGCGGCATCTTCAACTTCGAAGGTGGATGCTACGCCAAATGCATCAAGCTGTCGCAGCAGAACGAGCCGCAGATCTGGAATGCCCTGCGGTTTGGTTGTGTGCTGGAGAACGTCACGCTCGATCCGCATAGCCGCATTCCCGATTACAACGACGGCAGCAAAACCGAGAACACTCGCGCCGCCTATCCCGTGGATTTCATCGACAACGCCGTGATCCCGGGCATGGGCGGGCACCCCAGGAATGTAGTGTTCCTCACCGCCGACGCATTCGGCGTTCTGCCGCCGATTTCGCGGCTCACGCCCGATCAGGCGATGTATCACTTTCTTTCCGGCTACACGGCGAAGGTCGCGGGAACCGAAGCGGGCCTGAACGAGGCGCAAGCCACGTTCTCCACTTGCTTTGGAGCGCCCTTTATGCCCCTACCGCCGAAGACCTATGCGGAGATGCTGGGCCGCCGCCTGCGTGAACACAGCGCGCAATGCTGGCTGGTCAATACCGGCTGGCAAGGCGGACCTTACGGCGTGGGCAAGCGCATGGAGATTCCCTACACCCGCGCCATGGTCGATGCGGCCGTCGAAGGGCACCTGATCAAAGAGGAATTCGAGACCGAACCCACGTTCGGATTCAGCATTCCGAAGACTTGTCCCGGAGTGCCGCCGCGAGTTCTCAATCCGCGCAACGCCTGGTCCGACAAGGCCGCTTACGACAAAGCCGCCGAAGACTTGCGCAACCGCTTCGCCAAGAACTTCGAGAACTTCGACGCTCCGCCAGATGTCAGTGCGGCTGGGCCGAGAGCGCAGAAGTAAAATCTACAGAGTCGCCTCCATCTGCAGGCCTTCGATCATGTCGTTGAGAGTTCTCTGCGCGGCCTCGCGCTTCTGCTGCAAGTCGGCGATTTCGTGGTGCAGTGACTGCACGCGGTCTTCTTGTTCGTTCAGTTCGCGGACGTAGCGCGCCACCAGCGCCTTCTCTTCCACGCTGCCTTTCAGGGTTTTCATGTTCTCGCGCACGCGTTGCTGATCTTCCGAGATTCCAGAAATCTTCAACTTGCGCGAGGCCATCTCCGCATCCAGAGCGGCGACGCCGTCCTTCTGCGCGATCACCTTCCGCAGAGCCTGCTCAATCGCGGGGTTGATCATCTTCTGGTAGAGAAAGAACTTGATCTGATCGTCGGTGACGTTCGACACCTGATAGCTGTTGGTGACCGGATGGTACTCCTTGACCACCAAGGTTTCGGTTTTCTTCGGCTCGACGGTGAGGCGGAAGCGGTGGAACGATGTGGAGCTCTCGGCCGGCTTGGCATCGTCGGTGAGCTTCCAGCCGGGGCGCGCGGGATGCTCGATCACAACAGTGCGCGCGGAGGTATCGCGGTTGCGGATGGTGTAGGTATTTTCCTGGCGCTCCTGGGTCGATTGCGACATCGTGCCGTGTGCGATGAACACTTTGGTGACGCGCTGGTTCTCGGCTTTTTGCTTGCCATCGATGAGGACGCCGAGGTCGGCTGCGTAGGAAAGCAGGCGCTTCTCGCCGGGCTTGATTGCGTCCATGAGGCCTTCGCCGGCAAAAGCATCGCTTTCGAGCACGTTGAAGCTGCCGCCATCAAGGGTGAGGCCGCTGGTATTGTCGACCCAGAGAGCGCGCAGTACCGAGCTTTCTGAAGGATTCCAAACGGAGACCTTTTCGGCATCGATGCGCACCTGGAGAATCGGCACCAGCGCTGACTGATTCTTGCGGATGGTGACGCGATCCGGGAGTTTGTATTCGAAGAGATCGCCGAGGTCGCGAGTCTGGGCGGTGGTGGTGGCGGCCTCGAGGGATTCGGCCACTTCAGTGGCATCGGGGCGACCGGCCCAAGCCTTATACATCCCGCCTCCAACGCCACGGACGCCGCCTGAGCCGACGCCCATCTGGAACTGAGGTGCACTACTGGCGATCCCGCCGATGATACCTCCCACCTGGCCACCCGCAATCCCCCCCGGCACGCCACCCACCACGCCGCTCGGCTTGGCAAGTGCTCCGTTCTGAACCTCCGTTTCCATCGTCGCTTCATGCGTCTGCGGGGTGATCATGGCATTTTGCGGCAACGCCACCACCGGGCGCCGCGCGTAGTAAGGCTGCGAAAGCTCCTGCACGAAAGATTGTGGAGCTCCGGCTACCAGAGACAATTCCACGTTCTTCCAGTCTTCGCCGACTGTATTGTCGACGATGGCCCAGCCTTGCAGCAACGGCTTACCTTCGTTCGGGATCACGATCCGGTAAGTGCTTTTCCACACCGGGACTTCGCTGATGTAGCTGACCAGCAGGTTACGCTCGCCCTCGCCGGCGGTGGAGATGGTCATGCGGCGCAGATCCTGATCTCGTGTGGAGGCAACGAGAGCCAGGTATTTTCCGACCTCTTCGTTCACGTCTTTTTCGGCGACGCGGACGCTGGTGGAAGGAGTGAGATCGAAGACGCGAACCTCTCCACTGTCGCTGACGATGGAAATCTGGTCAATCGTGACCTTCTGGTCGCCTTTGATGGGGATCTCGCGCTCATCGATGCTGAGCAGACGGCCGGAGGCGCTTTCCGATCCGCTGCGCACTTCGAGGCGCGCGCCGCGCAATGCGTCGAGAAACTGCGCCGTGGTTGGGTTCACACCGACGGGCAGATGCAGAGAACCGAGACGGCGCTCGAGCGGAGCGTTCGAGTTGTAACTGACTCCGGTGATGCGTCCCTTGCCGAGATCGAGCACCGTGAGGGACTTCAGCACATCATTCAGTTGCGCGGTGGTGAAATCCACGTCGATGTCCTGGCTGTCGCGCACGCGGCCGGCATGCTCGAAGTAGCCGACTCCGTTCTTGTAAAGGACGACGCGGGTCACCGGCAGGCGCGCGGCGGAATCGGCCGCGGTTGCCGAACTCGAGGACTGAGCGGATAAAGAAATTGAGGCGAGCAACAGACACACGACTGCAACGTTCGGAGAACGCATGGCTCCTCCATCGATCGTCGATCAGAGTCCGTCAGCCAGACAAGAACGTGTGATGCCGTCGTTCTTGCGCGAGGGTGCGGACTCTGCAGGGATTTAGACACCGGAGCGGAGGTGTCTGGAGCCGTGGATGCAAGTGCGCTATCTCGGGATGGCCAAGTAGCAAGCCGAAGTTGTCGCCGAGCGATGCTTATGCCTTCTTGAGAAGGCGTGTCAGCCAGATCAGGAAGATGGCGCCAATGATGGCCACCACGATGCTCCCGATAATGCCGCCTCCGGGGTAGATGCCGAGCGCGTTGAAGATCCATCCTCCGATGATTGCGCCGACGACGCCCAGGACGATATCCATGAGCGCACCGTAACCACCTCCCTTCATGATTTTGCCGGCGGCCCAGCCGGCGATGAGTCCAACAATAATCCACCAAAGCAAATTCGTGATCATGCGATCCTCCTGAGAGTTTTCCAGATTTGTTCGAGCCGAATGGCTGCCATTGCCGCTCCAAACATGTTGGCCGCGCGGCGTCACAAAAAACAATGCTTGCGCAGACTAGTGATCGCAGCGACAACTGTCAAGCAACGCATCGGCTCTGCTGCGTGCCGCGTGTGGTTAAATCAAGGCATGTTCGCCCGCAAGATTCGCGTCGAGTACATGGACAAGGGCCAGAAGCTGCCCTGCCCTCTGAAGTGGCTGGATAGTTTCTCCATGCGCAACTTCACCAACGCCAGCGTTTTTGACGATACAGTGCCAGCCGGCGATGGGCGCATGGAGATCGGAACGAATGTCCCGTTGCACCCACTCCAAGAAGCGATGGAAGACTGGTTTCGCCGCAAGAGCTATTTGCCCAAGGACTCGAAGTTGTCACTGGAAGAGATCTGACAACTGGCGGACACTAACCCGTTAATTTGGTTTTTCCGGCAAGCCTCGGTGGAGCCCAGGAAATCCTCGGGATTCGCCGGGCAAAGCCTGATCGGGAATAGCAGGTTGGGCCGCAGATTGGGGATTTATTAACATGTGCATGGCATGACTGCAACCTTCCAAGGCTGGAAGTTGTCCTATTTTATACAGTTGCGACACCGTGGGACATGGCAGTCTATTTGCAGGGATAGGTTTGGAGGTGCGGATGTTATGAGCTACAAATCTCAGCTCTACCCCCTGTCCAGCACTGGCAAGAACTCGTGGCGATTGCCGATCCAAGGTGCATGGGGATCTTCGCCCACGGATTTGCAAGACATGAAGCTCCTGCGCTCCTGGCTTGTCTACGACTCCGAAATCCAGACGGGTGCACCCGCGAACCGGAGCTGGCTTCTGGGATTCGCGCTGGTGTTCGGCATCAACGCAAGCTTTTGGACGGGAATCGGGTTGATCATCGCTCGCGTGTGGTAGGCCGCTCTGGACGCTACTGGTAGTCGCAGCCTTCACTTGTCGTAGTGCAGGAGCGATGTGACATCGTAACCTTTGAGCTTGTCTCGTCCGCGCAGAAAGTCCAATTCCACGACGAAGCCGAGGCCTACAATCTCTGCGCCCAGCAGAGTCGCGAGTTTAGCCGTGGCCTCGGCGGTGCCTCCGGTAGCCAGTAAATCGTCCACGATCAGCACGCGCTGGCCTTTCTGGATGGCGTCCTTGTGCATCTCGAGCGAGTTGGTGCCGTATTCGAGCGCGTAATCGAACTTGACGGTTTCGGCGGGGAGTTTGCCCGCCTTGCGCACGGGAACAAATCCGGCATTCAAGCGGTAGGCGAGCGCGGGAGCGAAGATGAAGCCGCGGGCCTCCATGCCGAGGACGAGGTCGATCTTGTGCGCGACGTAGTGCTCGGAGAGCCGGTCGATGAGCGTGGCGAAGCCGGCCTTGTCTTTCAGCAGAGTGGTGATGTCGTAGAAGAGGATTCCCTTCTTGGGGAAGTCGGGCACTTCGCGAATGAGGTGTTTGAGTTGGTCTTCATTCAGGCTTGGGTTCAGGCTTGAGTGGGGGGACAATCTACCACGCTCCTTCGATGCGGAATGAACTGATACCGGCGGTGGAGCGGGCCTCCGATTCTTCCACGCCATCGACGCGAGCGGCCCGCGGCCCGTCACGCAAGCGCGAACGCAGGCCGGAGAGTTGATTGCGTGTGCCCTGGGCGAGCACTTCCACGCTGCCGTCGTGATTGTTGCGCACCCAGCCGGCGATGCCGAGAATGTGCGCTTCGCGCTCGACAAACCAGCGGAATCCTACGCCCTGCACGCGTCCGCGGACCACAAAACGGCGGGCTTGCATTTCTTCTGGCATTGGGCTTTATCAAAATAACAGCCCGGCGCATTTCCCACAACGGCAGGTCCATCAAGCGGAATTCTCGCGCAAGCGGGACGGTTCTGCGTTGGTCGGTCTAAGACATAAGTATACCATGGTATAGTGGTATAGTATGAGTTGGGGTTCGCTATGTCCCGGGCATTCAACGGCCAAATTCACGTCAGGGTTCCGCCAAGCGTTCACGAGGAAGTCGCGAAGGAAGCGTTCGATAAGGGAACATCCATCAGCGGGATTCTCGCGCAAGCGCTGATCGTGCGGCGAGCGCTGAGGAGTATCGATCCCTGGAAATCCATCGATGAAGTGCAATCCGCCAACCGGGGACGATCGGCGGCGGAAGTGGAGAACTCCGTCGCAAAGGCCGTGAAGGCGGTCAGGAAGGCCCAGCGTGGGCCTGACGTACTGAAAGCAAGAATCTGACGTGGAGAAAGAGAAACTCCCGCCGCGCCTTGTGATCGACACCAACGTCTTTGTGAGCGGATTGATCTCGGGAGCAGGCTCACCGGCGCGGATCCTGCGTGCCGTGCGAGACAAGCGGGCCGTCCACGTGGTTTCAGACCCGATTGTGGAAGAGTACCTGCGCGTGCTCGACTATCCCCGCATCCGCAAGTTCAACAACATTACCGAGGCCTTCATCGCCGACATCGCCGCTTATCTTGTTTACCAAACGGAGCGGGTCGAGTTGCAGTCGCGAATAAGAATGAGTCCCGACCCGGATGACGATGTGTTCCTGAACACCGCGGTGGACGGACGGGCAACTCTGCTGGTGACCGGCGACAAGACAGGTCTGCTGGCGCTGCGTTCGATCGAGGGCATCCCGATTGTTTCGGCGCGCGAGGCGGTCTTGCGGCTGGAGCTTTAGCTCGGCGTGATTCCGGATACAGCAGGAAGCAAACCCCTACGCTGGCGGCGGCATCGTGTCCATCCTTTCGTACAAAACGCGAAAGGATAGGGCAGCCTGTTCATTGGCGCTGCAAGCCTAGGCCAGCCCCCACAGTACGGTTTAGGAGTGAGTCGCCGCCTTGGGCATTGTGGGATTCTTCCTCAAAATAAATCCTGGGCGATGCTGGCTCCTCTGGACTGCGCGGGGTGATCAGCCGGATTTTGGGATCAAAAATTTTTAATTGATCCGGCCCAAAAGCCTTGTCCAGCGCTGGTTTCGCGAAAGTGGACTTCGCAAAATCTTGTTTTCAAAGAACTTAAATACCAAAATCTTGAGAACAAAGGGCTTAGCGGAGCCGGTGTCGCGCTGGGCGAACCGTCACTGCCTCGGTCATGATCGCGCGGATTGGATTCGGGGCGCAAGGTCAGATGTCACAATGGGGCTGTGGAAAAGTTGAGGAGCATGGACGCGGGAGGCGTTGCTCCAGAGTCCGAAAAATGTTTTCACCTCGGGAGAAAACAATGGTGCCAGCCCCGGCTGTCCCCCGCATTTGTCCGCATATCGTCGGGACCACCCCGTCAGTCGTGGTTTTCGGCGGGTATGCGAACCTCTGAGACTTGTGGCCGGAGGGGAGGCCGAAATAATATTACCGAGAGCCCGGCGAGAGTCGAACCCGCATCCCCGGAGCGCGCCCCGCTTGGAAGCCCCCACAAGGAAGCCACGCGAGGAGCCGCTAGCCACCCCGGTGTCCTGTCCGTTGGACCACGGGCCTTGGTAATGTACCGAGCCTAATGCTTTCGTAACTTGACGAACAGATCACTTTGGGACAGGCCCATCAGGTCACGCTAGTACGTCACGGATGTCCAATGTACTTCCGTGTTTGAAGCTCAAAATTCAGGCTGCCGACCTTTCCACGGGATATTGGGCTGGCTGTGATCCGTCAAGACGTTGTTCCCACCGGAGCAGCCCGGCTGATGGGCGGAGCGTAACCGAGACTACCATGGGGGCGGCGGAAGTTGTAATGCTCGAGCCAGGGGGAGAGCTGCTGATCGCG
>Ga0302182_10000798_pt1 | contig 18279 bp, 14 predicted proteins | sample I_Palsa_N3_1_FD_198781 | JGI IMG/M metagenome (GOLD analysis project Ga0302182, IMG submission 198781) | Peat permafrost microbial communities from Stordalen Mire near Abisko, Sweden - I_Palsa_N3_1 | ecosystem: Environmental > Terrestrial > Soil > Palsa > Peat permafrost | place: Sweden...
GACCGCCGTGCGGTCGGCTCCACTTCGTGCCGATCTGAGCGGGGGTGAAGTCAACGTTACAGTCCCGGCCGGGTCCGTCGTAAAGCTTGAGTTAGCGGTGGGATAGTCGTAGGATTTCCCAGCGTCCGCGCCAACGCGGCAGGGCACGGAAAGAACAGTAGTGTCGGTTTCTTTCACGATTACGATGTCTTATTCCATCGCACCATTTGGGATTTGGCAGGCAACGAATACTTGAGTGAAATCTTAGAGATTATTAACTTTCCGACTCTTCGTCTTTTCTTGTGTGGGCCGATGGCCCAACACACCGAATGCGGCCAAGGAGCCTGGCTGGCATCCGTCAGCATAAAAGCATTTTGGAACGCATTCGGATACGCGACGCAAAGAAGGCGAGAGTTGTCTTCGTTCGCAGCACGGTGAACTACTGGAATGAACTATATGGATGAGTTTGGGTGAATCTGCGTTTCTCAGCGCGTGATAGCGAACCAGAAGAGCGTCAGCTAACCCAACTCAAGAAGGCACTCTAGTCGCGTGTCACATACTGCGAACCTCATTCGCAGTCTCCTCGTGCATCGCAGCACAGATCACCAGTCAGCTTCAATGCTGACCTCTTTGCAAAAACTTGCCAAACTTACGTTGTGCACCTTGCGCACCCCAAAAGCCGCATAGATAGATGGTTGGGGGGGCGGGGTCCGGGCTCAAATCGACTTGAGCCGTTCTCCCCAGGACTTCCTGCTTGACTTCTCTATGATCTATTATTTATAAACTCTAGCGATCAATGAAAGATGGATTGGATGGGCATGAGCAAGAACTCAATAACGGGCTACGGTTCTTCTTGTTGCCACTTCTCGCGCTCGCATCGCCGCCGCCCCTCAATGAAATCGTCGAGGACCAGTGGCTCTCTTGAACCGGTAGGTAGTGCATAGCCGTCGCATCGGGTCAGGCCAGTCGTTGGCATGAAACACTCCAGGAGGCAACACAATGAAGAAGTTGAGCAAGATGATCACAATGCTAGTAGGGATCTGCATGATCTTCGCTTTGGAAGGGACTCTCTTTCCGTCTTATCTAGCGTTTGGACAATCGGTACGCGGATCTCTGTCAGGAAGCGTTCTGGACCCGTCGGGAGCGGCCATTCCGGGAGCCAAGATCACAGTCAGCGACCCCTCTACGGGAGTGACGCGGACCACGGTTTCGAGCGCGGAAGGCTCCTATCGCTTTCCGGAGCTAAATCTGGGCTCCTATGACGTCACCGCATCAGCCACTGGCTTTTCGACACAAATCGAGCATGGGGTCCAGATCACGATCGGGAATGTGTCCGCTCTGAACCTGACACTTACGACCGGCAGCACCACACAGGTCGTGAATGTCGACGCTTCCGCGCCAAGCATAGAAACGCAGTCGTCTGACCTGGGCGGAACGATTCAGGCCAGGCAAATAATTCAGCTTCCCCTCGCCTTGGGCGGCGTTGGTGCGCTCCGCTCACCGGAGGCCTTTATCTTTCTACTGCCGGGGACAACGGGTCCAGGAACGGGGAACAGCTTCAACGGCATTTATACGCTGAAGATCTCTGGTGGCCAAGCTTTCGGCAACGATGATCTGCTCGACGGAGCCAGCCAGACGAGAAGTGAAAACGGCTCGTCATTCGACGAGGAGTCGCCCTCCGTGGAGGCCCTGCAAGAGTTCAAGCTCATCACAGGCATCCCTGCAGCGGAGTATGGACGCACCAGTGGTGGAATTGAAAGCTTCGTCACGAAGAGCGGCACCAACCAATACCATGGCTCGGTATTCGACATCTTTCGTAACGAAGCTCTGGATGCAAACACCTGGTTCAACAATGGAAATCTGGCTACGAACTGCGTGGGCGCGAACGATACTCCGCAATGCACAGGCCTTTATAGGAGGCCCGACGATAAGCAGAACGACTACGGGGTGAGCCTTGGCGGTCCAGCGAGCATCCCGCACTTGTTCGATGCCAGTAACAAGCTCTTCTTCTTCTTCTCCTGGGAACAACTCAAGCGAACGATCGGGGGGACGCAGGTCAGCACTTTGCCCACTCTTGCCGAACGAGGCGGAGATTTTACGGACCTCTACAATCCGGCGACGCCACCGACCGCTGGGAGCACGGCCATTAATCCTTGTGATGGCCTGCCTGTGTATTCGGGTGAGATATTTGACCCTGCGACCCAGCGGGTCGTGAACGGAACACCATGCCGGTCTGCGTTTCCGGGCAACAAGATTCCGCAGCAAGATTTCAGCGCGGTGGCGAAGAACGTTCTCAATTACATTCCCCTGCCCACGACGGCTGGCCTATTCAATAACTACTTTTATGCGAGCTCATTTCCGGTTACGAACACGACTTACACCGTGCGGATTGATGTCAATCCCTCGCCCCGTCAAAAAATTTTCGCATCCTACTCGACACGCGACAACCTCCGAACCTGTTGCGCAACTGCCCTCCTCCCGTATCCCCAAGACTCGGGAACGTGGCAGCAAAACTTCACGACGCATTTCGGCCGCGCAGGTTGGGACTTTGTCATCACACCGAACCTATTGAATCATTTCAATTTCGGTTATAACCGCTCGAATAGCGCCAATTTCCCCTTTTCCACTCTCAACAACATCGATTACACACAGCAGCTTGGGATTCCCAATTCGCCCTCTTCCGAGGTCTTTCCACAAGTCAACTTCGACGGTCGGGATCAGTACCGCAACTTGGGGAATCAGTATCAGCTGAACAACGATTGGATCGACAACGGATTCCGTTTCAATGACAGTGTAAGTCTCGCAAAGGGGCGCAACAGCTTCAAATTCGGGGTGGACTTCCGTATTCAGCAGTTTTCTCCATTGAGCTATCCGACACCTTCTCTTGATTACGCCCGCGCGCAGACGGCATCGGATCCTGCGAATTCAGAGCTTGATGGCAACAGTTTGGCGAGCCTCTTCCTCGGCCAGGTCTCAAGCGGCAACTTTGGGGACGGCGTGCTTTCAACGCAATCGCGATGGACCTCTCGCTACTATGCGTTGTTTGCGCAGGACGATGTGAAGGTGAGCGACAAATTGACCCTCAATCTGGGCGTACGTTGGGACGTAGATGTTCCCCGCTCGGCTGCACATAACGCAACATCGAATTTCAGCCCCACCGCGACCGATCCCGAGTATGGGATCCCCGGGGCTCTCGTCTTCGGTACAGAATACAAAGGGAACACACGTTGGGCTAACACCTACTACAAAGACATTGCGCCGAGAGTGGGCTTCGCATTCTCTCCGTATGCCAATGGATTGACCGTATTTCGCGGCGGGGCGGGCATCATCTATGGTCCACTGCAGTATGCAGACGACGGCAATGGAATGAATGCTGGTTACGCCGTCAAGCCAGTATTTACAAGCGGCGACGGCTTTTCGCCATCGTTCTTGAGTGACACCGGCTTCCCAGCATATGCTCACCCACCCAATCTGGATCCAGGTATCTTCAACGGTCAGCCCCTCAGCGATAACTATATCGAGAACTCGTTCAGCAAACCGCCAGTCCTCTATGAGTGGGGCTTGCAACTGCAGCAGCAGCTTGCACAGGACCTTATCCTTGAAGTCGGCTATCTGGGCAACAAGGCACAGAATTTGCGGTCGAGTCTCCAGAACATCAACAATATTCCTTTGAGTGCGTTCAGCCTCGGTAATGAACTGAATGCAGGTGTAGCAGGCAACACTGTGGGAGTGGCTGCCCCATTCCCGGGGTTCTTCTCCTTGTGGGGTGCAGGAGCGCCAATCAACCGCGCTCTCCGTCCTTTCGCCCAGTATTCCGCAATTGACTCGGGATGCTGCATCCAGAACGTGGGTATGTCGACCTACAATGCGCTTCTCGTGTCTCTGAACCGGAGATTCCGGAACGGATTATCTTTGCAGGCCTCCTATACATGGCAGAAGAACTTGACTGATGCTGACAGTGCGATTCCAGGCAACGTCTCTGGCTCGCAGGTACAGAATCCCTCAGATCTCCGTCAGGCAAAGGCTCTCAGCGCGTTGGACGTTCCACAAACCTTTGTGGTGGCGCCACTGTATCAGCTGCCTTTCGGTAAAGGGAAGGCCTACCTCACCCATGGACTGGCTAGCTATGTGGCCGGAGGATGGGAGGTTGGCACAGTTCAGCGCTACCAATCCGGACAACCGATTTCATTCTGCTGTGCAACGTCGATTCCCGGTTGGGACAACAACATCTTTTACACACGGAATCCAACGCAGTCGCTTGCAAGTGCGGCATATCGCGCAGGTCGGCTGAACCCCTTCATTACGGGACAGAATAGTTACTTCAATCCTGCTGCCTTTATCGACCCCAACAGCACCGCGGTCCGGGGTACCGGACCCTATACCTTTGGCAACATATCCCGGGTCACGGGAGAGGTGAGAACGCAAAAGTTCTACAACGAAGACATCAGCATATGGAAGACAACGCCGGTCCGCGAAGGTGTGGCTTTTGTGTTCAAGGCAGAGTTACTGAACGCGTTCAATCGTCACCAGTTCGCAATACCGGATACAAATCCAACGGACTCTTCTTTTGGCGTACCGACCTCAACCGTTTCACTCCCAAGAAACGTGCAGTTCACGGCTCGCGTAAGCTTCTAGCGATGCAGATCACTTAATGATAGGGGACGGCTTCGACCGTCCCCTATCATGTTCCACCTGATCTATGGATGTCGTCCTTATGGCGGTTGTACTTATACGAGGTCTCGCTAACACTAATAAGAGGATCGCTGCGGGATCCGACTTTCAGAGTCTTAAGAGAGAGAGGGAGAATGCCGGATGCCGACGATTGATGGGCGACAACGGGTTCAGGGAGTGGAGTCTCTCTCTTCCAGTGGCGGAGGGAGAAAGATTCACGCATTTATTGGAGAGAGCTCCGCGTCGTGCACGATAAAAGACATTGCCAGACTTGCGGAGGTTTCGACAGCGACAGTGTCGCGTGTTGCGAATGGTGCAGAAAACGTGTCCCGCAAGACAAGAGCGAAGGTATTGTCTGTTATTTCTCGACTGCGGTATTGCCCGAACGCGAACGCGACCGGATTGGGTCGGGCAAATGGTGGTATTCCTAGGAAACGTGGAATTCACTTGCCTACCTTGGCGAACTTGCGGACAAACATGCTCTCTCATCCAGGAGTCAATACGCATAACAAGTGCCGGAGAGCTGAGCGATTGCGGTTGATGGAGGAGGAAAACGCACGATTGAGGCAAGTTGTGATCCATTTGAACATGGATTTAGAGAGGTGGAGAAGTATCGCCCAAAGTACCAATAGGCTCTAGAGAAACTACCGACGCTGTTGGCTGAAACCAAACGCATCTCTGCCAGACACAGAAGCCTACTTTAAGGTTTATGAGGAATTCCACCGATCATGCGTTGCCCTTACAAATCCTTGCGTTGTGCTCGTAAGCTTCTCGTCATCCTATATTCAGTAACACTCGCGGGTTCACAGGCTCTGTCTCAGATGTCGGAGTCTTCGCCGGGGCTACAGTACAAGCCCACCGTGATTCGAGTCAGCCGCCCTGACACGCAGCGCGATATACCGTCTACTCTTTTTGGAAGTTTTTTGGAGCCGATTGGTCACTCCACTTATGGTGGGCTTTGGGCCAACGTTGTGGAGAACCCGTCCGTTGAAGAAGGGCTCTGGTCTGCGGAGAATCTTGAGAGACAGTGGAATTCCCACGCCGAACTTCGTGCCGCGTCGTCGTTCGGCTTACCAGCCCCGTGGGAGCCGCTCTATCTGGCCCAGGGCAGTCGTTATGCTCCCATGCGTGGAGATGCGGCGAATTCAGCACAATCCATTCTCCTGATGTCGCTTCCGGACAAGGAGGTGGGGATCCTGGAACAGGTTTACCTCCCTGTTCATCGCGAGCTGAAGTACAGCGGTAGCCTTTGGCTGAAACATTTTGATGGGAACGATAGGGTAAAGCTCTCCTTGCGCCGCCACGCACATCCGGCGGAAGTGCTGGCAGCGAGTGTCGTGCAGGCGCCATCAGGTGCTTGGGCGAAGTACACATTTCACCTTGAGATGAATCCTGGCCAAGTGGCGCCGCTTGAACCTGTAGACCTGGTGATCTCTCTTGAAGGCGATGCTCGTGTGCTGGTGGACAACGTCACCTTGAACCCTGACGACGCGGTCGATGGCATGGATCCAGAAGTCCTGACGTTGGCACGGGAACTTCATTCCCCCGTGGTTCGCTTCGGGGGTAACTTCACCTCGGCCTATAACTGGCATGATGGCGTAGGGCCCCTGGACACTCGCGTTAGTAAATTGAACCTGGCCTGGGGCATACCGGAGTACAACACTTTTGGCACGGGCGAGTTCCTCCGCTTCTGCGAGCTCATCCAGGCAAAGCCACAGATTGCACTGAACCTGGGTACTGGAACACCGCGCGAAGCGGCCGAGTGGGTCAGCTTCGTCAACGCGCACTGGGCTGACCATCGCGGGGGCCTTACCTGGGAACTGGGGAATGAACTTTGGGGGGATTATCAAGTGGGCTATCCTGCGGAGGCGCTTGCCGCAGCCGCGACCCTAGCGAATAGTAATGCGGTTCGCAAAGTTGACCCGACTGCCCACCTGATCGCGACAGGAGGCGACGGAGGCCTATTCCATGACTGGAACGCGCGGCAGCTTAGCAACCCCGCTGACAGCTTCGATTATCTGTCCAGTCACTTCATTGTGACCGAAAATGTGCTTCTTCCTAACGCTACGAACACCTTTCGCACGATGGCTATGCTCGCCGCCCCTTGGGGTCTGTCAGAGCGGATCCATGCAATGAAGCAGCAGGCGGTGGATGCTCACCGGACAGAGATGAAGTTTGCTTTTACCGAGTGGCTACTGATCGCCAACAACTCGCATACGGTGCCGAATTTCGACAATGTGGGAGGTGCCCTCTTTGCGGGGGGATTTCTGAATGCGATGATGCGTAACTCGGATGCTGTGTCGATCGCCGATATGACTGGAATTCTCGAGTTTGGCGGTATATGGAAGAAGCGGGGGCAAGTGTATGCCTCTCCCGCCTACTGGGTTTTGCGGGCATACGCAAACGCGAAGCCCCGCACTTTGCTCAAGATCGACTCCACTGCACCAACCTTCAACATTTCGAAGGGTGTCAGTCAGATGCCGGAGATCGTTGGTGCACCGTATCTCGATGTCGTCGCAGCCCAATCCGAAGACGGAAGCAAGCTTTTGTTGCTTTGCGTCAATCGCGATGTTTCACGTTCCGAATCTGCTGTCATTGATCTTGGTTCCTTTGAAGTAGACAGTGCGCCGGCCCAGTTGACGACCATCGCCGGCGACGGTGTGCTTGCCGGAAACGACGAATACAACCCGAACCGTGTGGTTGCTGTGACACATACCGAAAGATTCACAGCCAAACATTCCTACATTTTCCCGAACGCCAGCGTGACGGTGGTAGAGATTCCTCTCAAGAAGTAACAACACTGCCACGAAAGGGAAGAGCGCACAAGGCGGAACAGAGGAGAGAGCCTGGTTCACAGCATCTTCCGAATCCGGGAATTCATAACACAGTCCTACATCAGCATTACAGCTTTCTAATAGATACGAGCATTCACTTTGGGCGAGGTCATTCATGCAGGTAGCAAGCATCTCATCTTCATCCCCCTCAAATCTTCATAAGGTACGCCTGAACCGCACGGTTGTGGCGGCCAGCATCACAGCCGCACTTGGAGGATTGCTCTTCGGGTTCGATACCGCAGTGATTTCCGGAGTGACCAAGGACCTCAACAGCCAGTTTCACCTTTCGGCAGCCAGTTTCGGTTCGGCTTTCACGGTTGCTGTTGCCCTCTGGGGAACGCTGCTTGGTGCTGCTATCGGCGGGGTGATAGGTGATCGGTTCGGGCGGCGTTATAGCCTACGGATCCTGGCGTTGATGTTTATTACTTCGGCGGTGGGCTGCGCCGTGGCGTGGAACTGGTCCTCGTTTGTTCTATTTCGCTTTGTTGCCGGCGTCGCCATCGGTGCGTCCTCCGTGGTGGGTCCAATGTACATCGCAGAAATTGCGCCCGCCTACTGGAGGGGTCGCATGGTTGCGCTGTTTCAACTGAATATCGTGTTCGGCATCGTCGTCGCCTACTTCTCGAACTATGTGATCGGTACCATGAATCTGGGAGGCTTGGAATGGCGCTGGAAACTAGGGGTATCTGCATTCCCAGCGGTGCTGTTCTTGCTGATGCTTTTTCGAATCCCCCGTAGCCCGCGCTGGTTAATGGAAAGGGGGAAGTTCGAAGAGGCCAGACAAGTGCTGATTCAGGTTGCTGGTGCCTCAGCCCCCTTCGAATACAAGGCTATCGAGGAATCGCTCCAGTTGGATCGGGAAGCTGGCAGACAGCCATTGTTTTCGCGTCGATTTCGGATCCCGGTGATCCTTGCCGTTACGCTCGCTCTGTTCAATCAATTCTCTGGGATCAATCCGATTCTTTACTATCTGAACGACATTTTTGCCAGCGCCGGCTTCAGCAAAGTGTCGAGCGATCTACAGGCCGTAGCCGTCGGCGGAACAAACATGCTGTTTACCGTCGTTGCGATGTCGGTGATTGACAAAGTAGGGCGCAAAAAGCTTCTCCTCTTGGGATCCGTTGGCACATTCATCTGTTTAGGTGCGATGAGCATAATGAAGTACACGGGTAAGCATCAGGAATTCTTTCTCTGGCCGCTGATAGGATTCGTTGCCTTTTTTGCGGTTTCGCAGGGATCAGTGATCTGGGTGTATATCAGCGAGATATTCCCGAATTCTGTCCGAGGTAAAGGCCAGAGCCTAGGAAGCTTTACGCATTGGATTGCATGTGCGAGCCTAGCCAATCTTTTTCCAATAGTGGCAAAGCATTCGCCGTCGGCTCCATATTTCTTTTGCGCGTCCATGATGCTGGTGCAGTTGATTGTGGTCGGTAGGTTCTTTCCGGAAACTAAGGGGTACACACTCGAAGAACTCCAGGCGAAGCTCGAAACCACATAGCAACGACCCAAGCAAGAGGATAGAGCGGTCGACAAAGTGGGAAGAAATTCAATCCGTTCTCCTGTCAGCTACATTCCAGAGTGGCGAGAAAGGGCGTGCCTCCTCATGAACCCGTGTCTCCGTTCTCTATGGACTCGACCCGAATGCTCGAGCATCATACGCAGGAGCGGAAGGCAATTAGGGGTTCAAAATCGTGGCTGTGTCAACAACTTGATACTGACGAAATCGAAGGTTGAATGATGAAGAAGGGACAACAGACTATCTGCTCTTTGTCTCCCAAGCTCGAGCTCGCCTCTTAAATCGGCAAACGGCTGTTTCTGGACTGGAGGTGAATCTCCGCTTGCTACTATAGAGTAAAGATAGTCTACGATCAGGAGCTCTTAACAAATGGAAAATTCATGGGCGAGGCGCGACGGCGGTGTGCTCCGCCAGCAAACTACGGCGCAACTGGCGGCTCAAGTGTTGAGAACTGCAATTATCTCTGGAGAACTGAAGCCCGGTGACCGCATTCTGGAGCAGAAATGGTCGTCGCAACTGGGAATCGGGCAGCCAACGTTTCGTGAGGCATTGTCTGAGCTAGAGCATCAGGGCTTACTGCGAAAGCAACAGCAACGCGGCACCTACGTCACTCAGCTTAGCCCTGAAGACTACCAGCAGATCCAAGAGGTGCGCATTCCGTTGGAAGCCATTGCCATAGGGCGAGCTGCTGAGCGATTAACGATTGAGCACGAAAGAAAGCTTGCGGAGGTGGTTAAGAAGATGAGGGGTACGGACGCGAAAGACGATGTGAAGCACTTCCATGACTGCGACGTACTATTCCATCGCACCATCTGGGAAATCGCTGGCAATCCTTACCTCGCGGAGATGCTAGAGACAATCACGTTTCGGCTATTTGTGTTTTCAATCGTGGGCCGATGGCCCAATAAGCCGGGCTCGGCTAGAGAACGTCTCGCTGCCGTCAAACAACACGAGAACATTCTGCGAGGTCTGCGCACGAAAGATGGAGCGCAAGCCCAGCAGATATTTTTGGAAAGCACCGTCAACTATTGGAACAAACAATATGGGCTTACTCTGAAGGCATAACATCTGTCCGCCAAAGATAGTATCGAAGTTGTTATATTCGACGGCGATCGATGCGGTTTGGGGAAGGCGCTGCGGCTGACGAGGGATGTGGCGAATCGCGTACAGATAAGCGCCGGTTAGAAAGTGGCTAGCCACCCTCCGTCTACATAGATCACCTGGCCGGTAACGAAATCAGAAGCTGCACTCGCGAGAAACACAATCGGCCATGCAATATCTTCTGGAGTTCCCCACCGACCTAACGGACACCGACTCTTTACCCACTGATCAAATTCGGGGTCGGAAATAAGCGCTCTATTCAGGTCGGTTTCGATGTAGCCGGGAGCGATGGCATTGACATAGATCCCGTACTTTGCCCATTCAATGGCTAGAACTTTGGTTAGTTGGCCGACGGCACCCTTTGAAGCAGTGTAAGGCGATGTATTCGGGCGCGCTGCGGCCGTCATCAGCGAAGCGAGATTGATTACTTTGCCACCGCCACCGAGAGCGATGCGGTGGCGAGCGAAAGTACGGCTTACTTCAAATAATGCCGTGGTATTGAGAGTCAGTACCTCGTTGAAATCACTTAGAGAGATGTCAACCGCTGCACCCCTACGTTGTATTCCAGCGGAATTTACGAGAATGTCTGGAATGCCGTGCTTGGCGAAAACGTCATCGAGGAACGACCGAATCTCCCTGGTCTGCATGAGTTCGAACGAAAGGGTAACGATTTCGCGTCCGAACGTTCGCAATTCGACTGCGCCCCGGTTTAGTTCGTCTTTATCGCGACCGAGTAGCAGGATATGGGCACCAGATTGCGCGAGTGCCTTTGCTGCGCCGAACCCGATTCCCCGAGTTGCACCTGTGATCAAAGCGAGCTTGCCATTGACGTCGAACGGGGTCATTGCGCCCCTTGGGTAGGCAGAATAAGAATTTTGCACATTTCCCCTGCCTGGAAAAGTCGGAAGGCGTCAGACACATCATGAAGAGAGAATTCAGCGCTGATGATCGGCGCGAGAGGGAGACTCATCGCTATGTCGATGGCCGTCTGAAAATCCTTTCGTGCATAGACACGTGAACCAAGGATCTGAATCTCTTTGAAGTTGAGCGCCTGCATGTCTACTTCGACGGGACCTTTGAATACACCGAGATTAACGATAACGCCGCGAGAACGTGCAATGGCCGTCATCTCCTTTGCAGAGGAGGGATGTCCTGCACATTCGTAAACTATATCTGCACCGTTCTGTGCCGTGACATCCATGATGCGAGCACGAAATTCTGGGCCTGCAGCAACGGCTTCAAGCCCAATACTCGCTGCGAGTTCAACTCGTGCGGGAAGAACATCACTAATAAGCACGTGGGGGATTCCGAGTTGCTTTGCAACGAGTGCCGTGAGTAGCCCGATTGGACCTGCGCCCAAGACAGCGGCGACCTCCACGTCAGCGATTCCAGCTCTGTTGATGCCATGGACGGCGACCGCAAGTGGCTCGATGAGCGCGCCGATACGCGGTGGCATGTCGGCAGGCAACTTCATCAGCGAAGCCACGGGCAGTTTCACAAATTCAGCCATCCCTCCGTCCACGTCGAACCCAAACAGTTGAAGCTGGCGGCATACGTGCGCATTGCCACTCGTGCATGCGTGGCAGACTCCACAGGAGATCAAAGGATACGTTGTGACGCGGTCGCCCACTGAGAACGTTGAAGTGGAATCAGCCAACTCAACGATGAGGCCTGATAACTCATGGCCAATGGTAAGCGGGGCCTGCGCGCGGGGGTGTGTGCCGGCCACGATGTTTAGATCAGAACCGCAAAAGCCACATGCTTCAACCTTGATGAGTGCTTCCCCTGGGCCGATAGAGGGGAGCGAAATGTGAGAAGCTTCGAGCCGATTGGGGCCGAGATAGCGGGCTGCAAGCATAGTTTGCAATTGATCTCCTTACTGTGCGGTATATCCGCCATCCATCATGATGACGGCGCCTGTGAAGAAACTGGCAAGATCCGTAGCCATGTAAGCGTAGAAAGCTGCAACCTCTGCCACGCTCGCAATACGTCCGATCGGGTGAGCGTCCTTGAGCATCTTCCAATACCCCTCAGCGTCACCAGAAGATTTCGCCGAAGCATGAACGATAGGGGTATCTACGGTGCCACACGCAATGGTGTTGACGCGGATGCCGTATTTTGCATATTCGACAGCCATCTGCCGAGTCATCTGATGTAACGCGCCTTTGGATGGTGCGTATGCCCCTTGTGTAGGGATTCCCACTTCACCCGAAATTGATCCGCTGACAAGAATCAGGCCAGTTTGCTGCTTCATCATCACCGGAATGATGTATCTCGACGCCCAATAAAGACTCTTTACATTGGCGTTGATCACAGTGTCCCATTCTTCCTCCGTATGCAGGTGCACAGCCTTTACGATGCTGATAGCCGCATTGCTCACGAAGACGTCGATCTTTCCGAAACGTTCAAGTGCAATCTGGGTGAATTGGACCGCTGTCTTTTCATCCGCCACATCACCACGAACTACGACAAGCTTGTCTCCGTAGGTACGCCGGGCCTCAATGAGTTCCTGAGGAATTTCGTTTCGACGGAAGACAGCGACTAGGCCTGCAACTCCGCAGTCCAGATACGCTCGTGTGATAGCAAGTCCGATTCCCGACGAAGCACCAGTAACAATAGCGACCTTGCCTTCGAGCGAAATGTTCATGGAGTTCACCTCTATTGCTTAGAAAAAGAATTCTTCTTGTAGAGCCACGGTGCATAGTAATCGAGCATATGGAAGCGATCGTGGACGCCTTCTCGCTCAAGCGCCGCACGGAACATGTTTGGCGAGCCCACGTTATTTACCATCATGTCGTAATGACAGGGAATGACAATGTGGGGATTGATGTCTTTGATGATGAGAGCAGCGTGCTCGGGAGAGAGATTGTGGTAGCCGCCATTGATACAGATGGTGCAAATGTCCACATCACGTGGGAGCAATAAGGAGAGACGATCCGACCATGCTGTATCGCCGGTATTGTAAAAAGTGATCCCTGTCCGAAGTGTCAGAAGGATGCCAATGTGGTTGAGGTCGGTGGAATCCGTCGGAAACGCGAACGTTGCCTGCAGCTTGGTCGAGCCGATCTCCATCACCTCCCCTGGATGAAGCACACGGCATGCGCACGATTGCACTCCGCACTCCGCGAAGACTCTTGCGGCGTCGAAAGGGCCGAGGAACATTGTCTCTTTGGATTTAGACATTCGTGCAATGGTTTGTGGATCCGTGTGATCCTGATGGGAATGGGTGGCGATGAAAACATCGATATCAAGATCTTCCGGCTCGATAAAGATGGGGAGTTGCCGATCAACACGATATGTATAGTTGTTGGGCGCATCTGCACAGCTGTTCGTGAGATAGAGATCGATCCCAAATAACGGACTCGTCTCATCTTTAAGAAGAAATCCGTTTTGTCCGAGATACCAAACGGCAACACTGTCGGAGGGAACCCGGAACTCCCGTATGGAACGCATATACTCCTGACTGGACATCTGCTGCTGTACAACGAGCACGATCGGCCGCGTAGGATCGAACGGATCGTTCCGATGAAATTGATACAACGGCGCTCCTTCGAGCGGCTGGCGATTCGACATAACGACCTCGACATTTGAGTCTATTATAGATTATCTTTTGAAGATGAAAGCTCTCGTTCTCGAAAATCTGCGTGATCTTCAATTGAGGGATGTGCCGGAGCCGGAACTCGGCTCAAACGATGTTCTTATCCAGGTGAAGGCCTGCGGAATTTGCGGAAGCGACGTTCATGGGTATGACGGTAGCACCGGACGTCGCATTCCGCCGATCATCATGGGGCACGAAGCCGCCGGTATCGTTGTAAGAGTAGGTTCCGATGTCAGCACGGTTGGGGTGGGGGACCGGGTCACTTTCGATTCCACCGTCAGCTGTGGAACTTGCAGCTTCTGTAGGACGGGAGATGTGAATCTCTGTGATAGCCGCCAGGTACTCGGAGTGTCGTGCGGCGACTATCGCCGGAACGGCGCGTTTGCGGAATATATCGCGGTTCCGGCTCACATTGTTTACGCGCTTCCTGTGACTTTCCCCTTCGAGAAGGCTTCGTTGATAGAAGCTGTATCCATCGCAGTGCATGCGGCCAAAATCACGGAAATCAGGCCGGGAAGCAGCGCTGCAGTGATTGGTGCAGGGATGATCGGCGTACTTGCTGTACAGGCATTTCGCCAGTATGGCTGTGGGAAGGTTTTCGCCGTTGATTTGGAACAAAACAAGCTCGATGTCGCACGCCGTCTCGGCGCGGACGAAACCTTTCTCGCCACAGATCCTGAGCTAACGCATAAGCTGAGCCAGTCTGCGGGAGGACAGGGGATAGACATAGTCGTGGATGCCGTTGGAACGCAGAACTCGATTGCGACCGCGATCAAGGTCGTTCGGCGCGGAGGAACAGTGACACTGATCGGCAACCTCGCGCCTAAAGTTGAGATAACGCTTCAGTCAGTTGTAACGCGACAACTTCGCCTGCTCGGTTCCTGTGCGTCGGCCGGCGAATATCGTGAGTGCATCGAATTGGTAGCAAATGGGTCGATTAACGTGGACCCTCTAATGTCCGCCGTTGTTCCATTGAGCCAGGGACCAGCTTGGTTTGACCGGCTTTACAACCATGAGCCCGGCCTAATGAAGGTAATATTGCAACCGTAGAAGGAGCCATTCAGCGTGAACAGAGAGAATCAGTTTGACCTTTCCGGCCGTGTGGCGGTAGTGACCGGTGCAAGCCGTGGTCTGGGTCAGTACCTGGGGCGTGCACTGGCAAAAGCCGGTGCGGACCTGGTGATTACCAGCCGGAATGTAGATGACCTTAGAGAATTTCAGAACGAAATCGAAATGTTTGGCCGACGCGTGCTTGCGCTGGAACTCGATTTACGGAATGAATCCAGCATCCGTGACATGGCGCCCCGCGCTATCGAGCACTTTGGAACGATCGACATACTGGTCAACAATGCAGGCTGCAACGTTCGCAAACCGGCTGTAGACGTGACTTGGAACGACTGGAATCTTGTGCTGGACACAAACCTGCGCGGCTCGTTCTTCGTCGCGCGGACACTCGCACCGCAGATGATCAAGCGCGGATACGGCAGGATCATAAACATCGGCTCCGTGACGAGCGTCTTCGGGTATGCGGGTCTCGCTCCGTACTGCGCTAGTCGCGGAGGCATCAAGCAACTGACGATGAGCCTGGCCGACGAATGGGGAGTGAATGGCATTACAGTGAACTGTCTTGCTCCGGGATGGTTCAAGACCATGCAGAATGCGGTGCTGTATGAGAACCAGGAATGGGTGGAGTATTTGAAAGACCGTATTCCCCTGAAGCGCCCAGGAGAGCCCAGTGACTTAAATGGCGCGATCGTGTTTCTCGCGTCCGATGCGAGCGCATACATTACCGGACAGACGCTGCTCGTGGATGGAGGCATCTCCACAGGCGCTACCAAGGCGACGCTAACGAAGTGAGCGGTATCAACGAAGCGGTGAACATGCGTTGACTTCGCCATCGCTGTAGAGAACTGGAGAAGTTTCAGAAACTCCATACTGCTTTACTAGCCACCGATTACTTTGCGCCAAGCCAAGTTGAGCACCGGCCCCGCAGGGGACAGCCCAAATCCCGATCGACCTGATCAGCGCACGGTAGAAAAAGTCAGGATGTATCGGCAAGCGCTGCAGGTCAGTTGGCGGCTCTTTTCTCGGTGGTGTTTGCGGTCGCCTCGCCCGTTGTTGCGGCGCTGACAGAAACCTGGGAGCGGCGTGTGCTTCTCGGGATTGGGATGGCTGTGTTCCTTACAGGAACAATTCTTCAAGCAACGGCAGCTATGTTCCCGGTCATGCTCATCGGTAGCGTTCTCGGAGGTCTTGGGGCCGCGACATACACACCAACCGCGTACAGTATCGCCGGGCTTCTCAGTGACTCAGTCGCAAGAGCGCGTTCTATTGCGGTGGTGATGAGCGGTGCGTCGCTCGCTCTCGTTGTCGGAGTGCCCCTTACGATTCGCGTCGGTCAATCATGGGGGGTGGCGGCCTTCGCTTTGGATTCTTGCCGCGCTAGCGGTCACGTCCATTGTCCCGCTTTGGTCGCTTCCGTCCCTTCCAGCACCGCCAGTCTTCAAAGGCCGATGGCAGATTCTTGCTGACAAGCGCGTCCTGGGAGTGATTGGACTGACTGCGGCAGTCATCGCGCCTAGCTTTCTTGCCGTCACCTACCTCGCTAAAATCCTCACCTCCCCCAATCTCGTGCCGATCGCAATGTTTGCGCTTGGCGTCGGAGGCATCGCGGGTGCCGTGGTTGTCCCGTTGATTGTGAACCGTCGCGGGGCGCTTTTCGCTGTACGAGTAGGCGTGTGCTGCGTAACAGTATCCTTGACTACCCTGACCGGATCTCGCGGAACTCTGGTCGGCACGCTCATACTGCTGTTCGTTATTGCGGGCAGTAACTCTGTCATTCTCATCGCACAGAACCACCGGCTCCTTGCACTGGTGCCGGCAGCATCGGTTCCATTTGCGGTTGGGTTGGATGGTTCCGCGACCTTCATCGGGGGCGCTCTCGGCGCAGCTTTTGGCGGCGTCGTCCTTGCCACAATGGGTGCACAGGATCTCCTGCCATTCGCGGCGGGACTTGGTCTTCTCGCAATCATCCTCTCGGCATTCGTACGCGCTAAGGCGCCTTTGCAACTCTAATGAAAATCGGAGAGGCGCTCCTGCTAACGATTTCCACTCTGTCGCTGAGCGGATGCGTGCATCCCAATCCGGCCTTCCCTCACAGCGATCACTACGATGGAAGACGCTTTCACAATCTGGAACCGGTCGCGCCCGAGACCTTCTCAGATCAGTTGAAAATCTTTTGGGAACTCCAGCGCAAGCATGGCAAGTGGCCGAAACGCTTCACTACACCACAGCAAGAGGTTGATGAGAAAGTCGTCATGGACGGTCCGATGGTCACCTTCATCGTCACGCGACGGTTCTCGTGCAGGTGGGCGGAATAAACATCCTCACCGATCCTGTGTTCTTCGATTACGTCGGGCTCAACCGGATGCTGAGCCAGCGTCGAGTAACGAATGCTGGCGTGAAGATCGAGAGCCTCCCGCACATCGACGTCATCCTCATCAGCCATAACCATTACGACCATCTCGACCTCCCCTCGCTTCGTGGCCTGGTCACGCGGCAAAAAAAACGACCCGCCACGTATCTTGACCGGACTAGGAGACAAGATGCTGCTACAGCAACACGGCCTGAAAAATGTCTCGGAACTTGACTGGGGCGACAGCGTCGCCATCAGTGGACTTAAATTTCACTTTCTTGAAGCTGTTCATTCGTCTCGACGCGGCCTGAGTGATACCGACAAGTCTTTATGGGGCTCATTTCTCATCCAGACTCCCGAGGGAAATATCTATTTTGCGGGAGACACGGCCTATGGGCGACAGTTCAACAAGGTATATGAATGTTTTGGGCCACCTGAGCTCGCTTTCCTGCCAATTGGAGCCTACAAACCACGCTGGTTTATGGCGCGAGAGCACATGGACCCCGAAGAGTGGTGCGGGCACACATGGATCTCCACAGCAGCGAGAGTATCGCCATCCACTTCGACACGTTCAACTCCGCGCAAGAAAGCTTTGATGACCCAATCGACGACTTGAATGCAGCACTGAAGCAACATTCTGTCGCGGCGGAGTGCTTTCTGGTTCTGCACCCTGGCCAGTATGTTTCGCCACAGTCGCTATCTGTCGAGCGCAGTGATGTTGTGTACATTCATGCGCTGGGAAAACAAAAGGATACCCATCGTCGCCTCACCCTCCAGCTTGCTGCCTGACAGGACTCTTTTGGATGAAATCAATCAACGAATCGGCCCTATGTGAGGCTCTGGATGAAATGGTGGTGTTTAGGTGGTGCGGGTCTGCGATGTGGGCCTGGTGCCGGTCTCACTTGACAGGCGCTCTCGGCATACTATAAACACTGAACTATATGGTTCAGTGTTCTCCAAGCCATTTTGACGTTTCGTTTGCTGCGCTATCGGACGCCACTCGACGCGGCGTCCTGGAGGAGCTTGGACGTGCCGACGCTTCGATCACGCATCTCGCCGAGAAATTCGACATGAGCCTTACGGGCATGAAAAAACACGTGGTGGTTTTGGAGCATGCGATGCTTGTCACCACGGTGAAGATCGGGCGCGTGCGGACCTGCCGGCT
>Ga0302182_10000801_pt1 | contig 18235 bp, 5 predicted proteins | sample I_Palsa_N3_1_FD_198781 | JGI IMG/M metagenome (GOLD analysis project Ga0302182, IMG submission 198781) | Peat permafrost microbial communities from Stordalen Mire near Abisko, Sweden - I_Palsa_N3_1 | ecosystem: Environmental > Terrestrial > Soil > Palsa > Peat permafrost | place: Sweden: Abisko...
TATAACTTCGCTAATGCCCCAACACTCCACGTTCCCGGCGATTGGAACACGCAACGATCCGAACTCTTCTACTATGAAGGTCCCATCTGGTATGAGAGGGACTTTCAACACGTCTCTACATCCAACACTCGCACCTTTCTCCATATCGGCGCGGCGAACTACCGTACATTCGTCTGGGTTAACACGAAAAATATTTGTGAGCATGAGGGCGGCTTCACGCCCTTTGACTGCGACATCACAGCCGCTCTTAAAGACGGCAGCAACTTCGTTGTAATCTCGGTTGATAGCACCCGGATCGCCGATGGCGTTCCTACTTTGCAGACCGATTGGTGGAACTATGGCGGGATTACACGCGATGTTTCCTTGGTGGAAGTGCCGGCGGAGTTCATTGATGACTACGAACTCCACCTCAGCCGAGCCGATCATTCTTTGATTTCGGGCTATGTTCACGTCGAGGGCGCGAAACCTGGAACGGCGGTAACGGTCTCTATCCCAGAGCTAGGCGCCAAAGTAGAGGCGACAGTCGACGCCAACTCGAGCGCTGGGATCAATATCCCCACAAAATCACTCAGCCTCTGGTCTCCAGAGAATCCCAAACTCTACAAGATTGAAATTGCTTCCAGGTCTGACAAGATCGAAGACACCGTCGGTTTTCGCACCATTGAAACCCGCGGAACACAGATTCTTCTCAATGGCCAATCGGTATTCCTTCGTGGAATCTCCATCCATGCCGAAGCGCCGTATCGCACAGGGCGTGCCTACACAGAGAAGGATGTTGACACGCTTCTCGGTTGGGCGAAAGAACTTGGTTGCAACTACGTGCGCCTCGCCCACTATCCGCACGACGAGCGCATGACGCGCGCAGCAGATCGTCTCGGTCTGATGGTTTGGTCGGAGATTCCGGACTATTGGGCGCTTCAGTTCGATAATCTAGCCGTCCTCGCCAAATCAAAACAACAGCTTTCCGAGATGGTTCGCCGCGATCGCAATAAAGCCTCTATTGTTCTATGGTCTGTTGCGAACGAGACGCCAAATACTGAGGCTCGCACCAAATACCTTAACGCTATGGTTGATCTCACGCATCAATTGGACCCCACTCGCCTGGTAACAGCGGCGCTGCTGGTACGCACCGAAAAGACCGCAACCGGCTCTAACAAGATCGTTGATGATCCTCTTGGCAAAGCACTTGATGTTATTGGAACTAACGAGTACATCGGCTGGTATGAGCAACATGCGGAGGGCGCCGATACGACTACCTGGGATATTCGCTACGACAAGCCTCTGATTATGAGCGAGTGGGGAGGAGATGCAAAAGCCGGGAATCATGCGCCTTCCGGCGATACTCACCCAGCTCTGTGGACGGAGGAGTATCAAGCAGAGATCTACCGTCACCAGATTGCGATGCTCAATAGAATTCCTCAGCTGCGCGGGACAAGTCCCTGGATTTTGATGGACTTCCGCTCCCCGCGCAGGGTAAATCCCGGACTGCAGGACAACTTCAACCGTAAGGGGTTGATCTCCGATCAGGGCGTCAAGAAGCAGGCCTTCTTTATTCTGCAGAAGGCTTATAAAGACAAGACTCTGGGTAAAGCGGAGTAGCGAAACACAACCTGGCACAAAAAAATGTGAGACCCCGGAGCGGCCGGGGTTTTGCGTTTTAACAGGTGTTTTTAAGGGTTGTTTTTTAGAAAATCTGGTTTCTAGAGGTGGTTTTTTGCTGGTGTCAACGTGGTGGAATGCATGGTAAACGTGGACAAAAAACAGTCCTCCGTGAGCCGCTGAAAAATACGCCATCATTTCCAACTTTATTTTTTGATTGGGCTGACGCGGACTCCGCAGCTGCCAGGAATGGTCCGGCTTTCTTTGAGAGGCGCCCTTTCCGGGTTCGGTGGATGACGCTAAAAGACAGGTGTGTGGAAGTACACCAGTGAGAGGGCGGGAGACCCAGAGGTGGCGGTGCGCCGGGTGAATAGGCTTCCTGACTACAAGAAAATGGGTGGAGACCGAAGTCTCCACCCTTGAGTTTTTGTTATTGATAGTTAGAAGTTGACCTTTAGGCTGAACTCAGTCGAACGAGGCGCGCCCGAATCGAACGTTCCTGATCCACGCTGAGTACGAACCGCTGAGCCGTCCTGAACCGCCGGAGTGTTGGGGCCGTTCAGGAAGCTGGCTACTGTTCCGACGGAACCGTTTGCAGTTACAGTGTTGGCGAGCTGTCCATTGAGTCGCCCGAAGTTGCTTAGGTTGGCTACGTTATACATTGCCACGCCTGGAACGATCGACAAACCCTCGCGAACTCGGCTGAGCCTGATCGGATAGGAGACGTTGGCGTCGAACGCGCGGAATGCGGGGTTTTGAAGAGGAGTTGTAGGCGCGGTCGCGATCTGCTGCTGTACGCCATTGAGCGCCTGCAGTTGACCGAGGGTCAGGAGGCCAGCACTTATCAAGGCCTGGCCAGCTGGCGTAGGCAACCCAGCCCTTGTGGCATTGTAGTTGTTGATCAGTTTGTTGAGACCTGCACCCTTAATGCGGTGCATGTAGTCTCCCGGAAGAGTGCCCGGAACGAGATCTCCGGTTGTACCGTCACCAGTGACGTCGGTGCGGAAGATTTCTCCCGATGCTCCTGAGCTGTTATCCAATGTGAGTGATGTTGGGGCCGCTGAGAAGAAGTGACCAATCAAACCGACATTCAGACCATATTTCACCGCAAGGCTGCCTCCAAAGCTCAGCTCGTTCGTGTGGTCGAGGGTGGATCGTCCGATGTAAGTGTTCGGATCGTCGAAGTCGAACGGCAGTGAGTTGAAGAACTGGTCGGAAGAGTTGTTGCTCGTACCCGGAGAGATTGGATTCACGATTCTTGAGAGTGAATAAGATGCCTGAAAGTTGCTGCTGACGATTCCAGGAGCAGGATGAGCCTTTTGCTGTTGAAGCACGATCTGGAGCGCATCGTATCCCGAGCGTCCGACTGGCAGAATGAATTCGCCAAGCCCCACGTTGGGATTTCTTCCGCCGAACGCAGGGGTCGCACCGCCAGCGTACGAGACGGGATATCCGCCGTTCACCTGATTACCAGAGTCAAGTCCATTGCTAGCGAAATCTGTAATCTGAGCTCCCTGTCCAGGATGCACGGTGTTTGCTTGGTTCGCAATCGCGCAGTTTATAGCAGCCGCAGAGGAGCCACCGGTACAACCAAAAGCCTCGGTTGTAGCCGCGATTGCGGCTTGTGCTGCAGCAGTATTCAAATAACGAGCAGCGCCGACGTGATTGACGTCGATAACCAACGGAATCTTCAGAGTGGAGTTGTGAAGATAGTCTACGCTCACGACTACACCTTTCGCTACTTCACGCTGAATACCACCGTTGTACTGGAGGGAGTAAGGGGTGAGGTAAGGTGCTCCGTAGATACCTGTCGAGTGCAGACCACCTCCAACGCCGATGTAGCCAGGATTTGGTCCGCCCGTGCTCGATGCGGCTTGGTATTCTGCTTTGAGAGCATTGATCTGGGGAGCAGCTTGTGCAATGGACTCTCCGCAGATGGTGGAGAGTGGAACTCCATTCACAGAGGTTACAGCTCCTTGTCCAGGAATTGACACACTATTGACGCCGCCGCAGACAGTGGTGTAGTTGAAGTAGTTTCCATTTGCATTTACGACTGAGCTGCGTGCATTGGAGGTGTTGTTGAAGATATCGCTCTCGTAGTAGATGCCGATGCCGCCGTGGAGGGAAGTCTTATGATCCCCGGGGCTGAAGTTGAAGCCGAATTGAGGGCCAAAGTTTCCGTAGGGCTGATGCGTCTTTTTGCCAAGTCCAGCCTGGAACTGGTCGAAGAGCGGAGTGTTGCCGCTGCCGTCGGATGAGGAGCAGCCTGAGAATTGGAGCGCGGGGTCAACACTTGAGCAAAGAGGAGTTGCGAGGTCCTGGTTGGCTCTGTCGGTGTCGGTGCTCCAACGAAGCCCTGCGGTAAGCGAGAGCGACTGAGATACCTTCCAGGTGTCGGCGACGTAGGCTGCACTTCGCCAATCGAACGTTCCACCACCAGAAAGTCCGAAACCCGGCTTCTCCGTAAAGAACCCGTTGCCGTTACCTAGAACATACACTTCAGCCGAGTAACCGTTGATCGGGTCTGCAGAGAGTGCAGCGTTTGAAGGGTCAATTGCGCTAGCAGGGCCAAAGACGGTATACAACGAAGGACCGTAGAAGGCCGCGAAGCCGCCTCCGAGAATTCTGTTCATGCTTGCGCCGAACTTGACCGTATGTGCTCCCTTGGTCCAGCTCCCGTCATAGCGAAATTGTTTGTCTGACTGGAATGTACCTTGTGGAGCGAGGAAGTTCGCGCCCGCAAAGAAACCATCTTGACTGTCGAGAAGAGTGACAGGTGAGCCGATCAGAGTGGTGGGGTTATAGATGGAAGTGAGGCCAGTGGTGCCGTCGGTAAGAAGGTTGTGGAACTTCTCATAACCGCCTCGGAAAGAGTGAGTAAAGTGGCCGGTGGTAAAGTCCAGGCCGCCAACGAGAGCGGGTACGTTGTTCCTTGAGGTGTACAGCGAGTAAAGATCGCCAAAGTTTGAGTTCGAGGAGTTCGCGCTGTAGGAGCCGCGCACAAAGAAGTGCATTCCCCTAGGTCCGTTGTAGTCCACGCGACCCGTGCTGTAAGTGTCGCGGAAGGGAGATGGGATGAAAGGATAAGCCTGCTGAATAGGCGCGAACGTGGGGCTGGTGGTTGCGGATCCTTGTTCGTCCTGCTTGATGCGCTCAGAGTCAACGAAGAAGAAGAGCTTGTCCTTAATGATTGGGCCGCCGATGAAGCCGCCGAACTGATTGCGCTGGAACGGAGCGTTGAAGCCGCCTGTAGTATCGGCAAAACCAGCGTTGTTGTCCTGGAAGTTATAGAAGACTTGGCCGTGGAAGCCGTTGGTTCCAGATCGAGTCGACACGAGAACCTGACCGGTAGAAGTTACTTCACCCGAGACGTCCTGGGTTGAACGGTTCAACTGAAATTCGTCGATAGCGCCTGTCGTTACGTTGAAGATAGTTGTACCGACGGTTTCGTCGGTGATGTCCTGGCCGTCCAGGAGGATACGCGTTGTTCTACCAGACACACCGCCAACTGAAATTGCCGAATAACCGGCTTTGGTAGGGTCAAAGCTTTCACCGCTCTGAAGGATGACGCCGGGCTGAATTTGGGCGACGTCGAGGAAGTTGCGTCCATTGATTGGCAACGACTCGATCTGTTCGCGAGTTACGACGCCCGCAACACCTATCTGGTCAGTATTAACTTGAAGCGCGCCGGCGTTAACTTCAACCGTTTCCGCTGAAGAACCAAGGGTAAGTTTGAAAGTTCCTGGAGTGGCAGTCCCGGTGCGAACTACTGTCTTGACGGACAGCTTTTCGAAGCCGGCTGCCGTGATGGAGACGGTGTAGCTGCCGGGATTGAGAGGTCCGACGCTATAGAAGCCAGCTCCATCCGTTGTGACCGTCTTCACGGATCCTGTATCCGTTGAGAGGATAGAGACGGTCGCGTTTGGTACCGTCGCGCCCGAGGGGTCTGTGATCGAACCCTGAATGGCTCCGCCGTTCACTGAGGTCGCCTGGCCGAAGCTCAGCGCCGTGATGGCGAATAAAAACATCATTAGCGTAAAAAACTTCTTCATCTGTTCTGCTCTCCTGGTTCGGCTCCGGAATATTCCCTGGGGGTGGATTCAGTCGGCCTAGTCAGAGACATGCATCTTAAGGGCCATTGCGTTCAAAAAAAAGTCTGTCCCGAATCTTCCCCTAGAACTGTGATTTTCCGCAGGTATGGGAGGGTCAACCTTAGATTTTCTAGCTTTCATTTTATGGAATGAGAGATTTTATCTTCCAAAAACTGTATCGGATGAGGAGTTGGCCTGATGGAAAAATGAAGGGCCGTAAACCCATGCATCCACAAGACAGTCCATGCCTTAGGCAGGGACGTGGTTAGTCTAGGTGGAGGAGATACAAGACTTTCTTGATGGAATGAATCATTGGATGAGCTGTCAAGACTTTTTTGAGGCGAGATGTTTGCAGAGGTCAGCTTCCGATCTTTTTGAGCACTATCGGTCCCCAGACCGCTTGTGCCTCTGGTTCCATGGTTCTGACCACTTCCAAGGCTCGCCCGTAGGCTGACCTGGCTTCGGGTGTGCGGCCAGCCTCAGTAAGAGCGTCTCCTAACGCCATGAGGGGATCGAATCCCTCCGGTGCGATGGTTACGGCTTGCTCGGCCGCGGTTACAGCTCCGGAGGGATCCTTTGCTTTGAGGCGCGCGTGCGACTCCTGAACGAAGCTGAGGGACGAAGCCAAGGGGACGTGGAAGGTGCCGTCATATATCAGGACGCCGTCCTGGATGCGGGCTGTTGGCTCGAGGGGGACGAAGCTTTGGTAGGGATTCAGGATCCTGGAGCCGAACTCGAAGCCGTAGAGATCGGCAGCGCTGAGGAATACGGGGCCGGAGATGGTTTCTGGAACCGGGTGCTGGGTTTGGGTGACGTAGGAGTCGTAGACCGGCAGGGGCTTGCAGGGGATGCCGTAGTCTTTGGGTTCGAGGAAGGGGTCTGCGAAGTAGGCGAACCAGCAGTCCTTGATGTGGTGCTGGTCGGTGTAACGCTTGACGGCGAGTAACTGCTGGGCCCAGTCGGCGTTGGAGTCGGAGAGATACTTGTAGGTGTTTGTGGGGCCGCCCCAGAGCTCGTTCGCGTAGGCCATGTAGTTGGGGTAGTCGAAGAGCGAAGATGCAACGTGAAGGGCCAGGAGGATTGCAACGGCCGACGCCCAGCGTGTTCGCGAGGTACGGGCGGATTCTACCCAGGCCCAGCAGCCTCCGGCCGCAAATACGGTGAGGAAGACGTACACCGGAAGAATGTGGCGAGAGCCGATGTTGAGGCTCGAGCCCATGGCGACGAGGAGGTAGATTGCGGCAGGGATCGTGAGGAAGAGAATCTCGCGCCAGCGGCGAAAGCGTCCCGCGATGACAGCGGCGGCAGCCAAGGCGACCATTGCCAGCCAGCCTATCGTCGACTTGATCAGAAGCACCATGGGGAAGTAGAACCAGACGCCGTGCTCGTAGACCTTGCCGAAGATGAAGCTTTGCATTCCGTTGGCCATGGCGCGCACGTCAGCAAGGCCGTAGAGGTAGGACTCGGGGAGAATATGAAACCGGGCGAGGAACATAATTCCTGAGGCCTCGAGCGGCTTCAAGGGAAGGACGTAGTCTGCAAGGGAGGGAGAGAGGCTTAGGCCGTTGGGGCGCGCGTTGTATCGGAAGCCGTAGAAGGACCAGAGGACGGCGACTGCAATGATTGCGATTGCCAGCAAGGCTGCCGACATTCGGATGGCGGTTTTTCCACGCGAAGGTTCGGTGGCCGAGGTTTTGAATCGGAACGCGATCTCGCATATGGCTAACGACACCAGCATCGGCAGCAGCAGGACAGCTGAGTGCTTGCTGGAGAGGGCTAGTCCAGCTGCGAGACCGGTGACTGCGAGCCTTCTCCATGATGGCTGTTTGCAGTAGCGATAGAACGCGTAGACCGTGGCAAAGAAGAAACATGAAACCCCGACGTCAGTGGTGACGAAGGCACCGTGGGCGAGGATGTTGGGCTCGAAGGTGAGGAGGACCAGTGCGACGAATGCTGCGGTTACACCAAACATCTCCTGCGTCGCCAGAAATACCAGTAGACCGAGGAGGATCGCCACAATGCCCGCTGCCATTCTCACGCGAAAGGTCAGGGTTTCGGCGCTGTACTGCGGGGCGTTGCCGAATAGCATCGCTTTCCCACTCATGTAGGCTTCCTCTTTGAAGAAGCGGTTTTGCAACTCGGGCACCTTGAGTGGCAAACCCAGCAGAGGAACAGTTGCAAGCATCTTCATGAGCGGCGGGTGTTCCGGATTCAGCCCGTAGTCGTGGGTCTTCCATGACATGTAGCCGGCGAAGATGTGGTCGCCCTCATCCCAGGTCAGCGACTCCTGCCGCACCGTCAGGGCAAGTTGCAGACCAAATATCAGCAGGAGGAGAAAGACTCCAATATTTACAGCGGCACGGCGAGACACAATCTTCATTGATCGCAATCCTAACGGAGTGGATGCGCTGACAGGAAATTGTTTACACCCCTCAGCAAGGAGAGGGCGCAGAGAAAACGAGATTTACATCTCCGCCCAGCGGCGGAGCAGGTTGTGATACACCCCGGTCAGCTGCACTCCCACCGGGCTTCCGGGCAGCTCGACCGCCAGCCGCTGAATCGCCGTATCCAGGTCGTACAGCATCGTCCTATCTCCATCGCTTCGAATCATGCTCTGTATCCAGAAGAACGAAGCCACCCTTGCCCCTCGGGTTACCGGTTCCACTCGATGCAGGCTCGTCGCCGGATAGAGAACCATGTGTCCTGCTGGCAGCTTTACCGAGTGTGAGCCGTAGGTATCCTCCACCAGCAACTCACCTCCGTCATACTCTTCAGGAGCCGACAGAAATAGTGTCGCCGAAACATCGGTGCGAATCCTCTGTCCTGACGGCACCACCGAGCGAATCGCCGTGTCCACATGCGTGCCGAAGCGCCCTCCCCCCGCGTACCGATTGAACATCGGAGGAAACACCCGCAGAGGCAGCGCGCACGACATGAAGAGCGGCGACCGTGCCAGCGCGCCCAGCACCATCTCCCCCAGCTTTATCGCTGCCGGGTGACCCTCCGGCAGTTGCTGGTTGTCTTTCACCTTCTGCGCCTGGTATCCCGCTGTACTTTGCCGTCTACCCAGTCCGCCGCGTCCAACACTGCTCTTGCCTGTTTCACCTCGTCCGCGGTCAATATATTCGGAATCGTAATCAGCATCTGCCTGCTCCTCTATCTTTCCATCGCACACACAGACAAAACTCAATCGGACAGGAGTGCTCCTGGCCGATTGATTCAGTCCACCGCACACTTAGAACTTGAAGTTTATCCCGATCAACGCGCTGGCCCCAGCTCCCGGAATCAGATGGCTTGGATGCGGCAGATCAATATAGAAGCGGTTCAGCACGTTGTATACATTCGCCTGCAGTTCCAACCTGTCCGTCAAAGGACGATGCACCATGGCATTGAAGACCCAATATCCAGGTACCTGTTTCATCGCAGTCGACAGCACTTCGTAACACGTCGTTGCAGTCGCGCTGCACGGCGCCGTGCCGGGGGCAAAGGTCTGAGCCGGTCCGAAGCTTGTTGGAACATACGGCACGGTCGAGCTTGCTGTTCTGCTTGCAACATAGTTCCCACCTACTCCAGCATTCAGTCGCAACGGCAGCTTATGCGTCACAAACAGATTGAACGTCTGCTTTGGCACGTTCGCCAGTGGATAACCCACCGAGGTTGGGAAGTACTTCGAGAAGATCACAGCGCTATCGAGATACGCATATCCAGCGACGATATCCATCCCCTCCGGCAGCCTTCCCACCACACTCATCTGTACGCCCTTCACCACCTGGTTTCCCGCCGCGACGATGTTGTTTGAGTTGGTTGGGTCGGTCTCACGAGCGTTGTCCTTCTCCGTCCGGAACCACGCGCCCTCGACCATCAGTCGCTCGTTCAGGAAGCTCCACTTCGCTCCTGCCTCATACGACTCGTTCTCTTCCGGCACTGCCGTTGCGGACGTCAGCGCAACGCTTAGACTCAACGCCTCCGCTGCAGGATCGAAGCTGGTGCCATAGTCGAAGTAGATGCTGCCATGGCTCGAAGGCTTATAGACGAACGCCGCACGGTAGGTCGGCTGCTCATCGATACGGCTGATCGGCGGCGTGGGTGCCGTCACTGTTCCGCCCGTAGGCGGCGCAACGGGCTGATACAGGTTGTAATCGGTATCGAAGCGATCCCAGCGCACTCCGCCGCTTATCTCAAACAAACGTCCGAGCTTGATGGTATCGACAAAGTAGAGCCCCACGCTCTTCGACTTGGTATGAACAACTGAGGTGACGTAGCCTGTGCCCGAAAATATCTGCTGCACATTCGGATCCAGCAGCGTCGTGTACGGAACCGAGTTGACGCCATTGATCGTATAGCTGGTCCGGATTGGGTTCGAGATCTCCTGTCCGCCCTCAACGCCAGCCGCGAGAGAGTGTTTCATTCCAAACAGATTGAAGTGGAGCAGTATATCCGTCTGGTCCCACAGAATCCCTTCCACACTCTTCGAGCCGATCTGGTTTCTATTCACCAGAATGGTGGATGGATCGGCATTAAAAGAGCACGCCAGTTTTGGGTTCACCGCAGAGGTCGGCAGAGTTGCGACGAACCCGCCCACCGGCACGCTCGCCCCCGCATTCGAGCAGATCTGCGGCTCTGTAATTTGAGCATCGCGAGGATAGTTCGCCCCACGCGCAATCGTCCTTAGGATCACATTCGGCGTAAACTCATGCTCCACCTTCAGCGTAAGAACATCATCATTCGTCTTCAGAAAATTCTCATCGGGAAACCCATAGTAGTTGTGGCGAATCGCCGAACCACCCGGGGCCAATGCGTTGTTGAGCCACGGCAAGCCATAGTCTGGCGTATCGCTCTCGGTCAAATGGAGATAGCTCAACGTAGCCCGCGTCGATGTATTCATGCCGATCGATACGGAGGGCGCGATCCCGAACCGTCGAAGCTCCGCGTAGGGCCTGCCGGCGACTCCACTCTCCTGCGCCATAATGTTCGCACGTACTGCGGTTCCCCCCAAAGTATCTGGAACCGGCTCATTGATGTCTGCGGTAATCCGACGCGTCAGGTCCGTGCCAAATTGTGACTGGACATTAACGAACTCCTTCTCGGATGGAACCTTGCTCTCCTGATTGATTACGCCGCCGGTCGAGCCGCGTCCAAACTGAACTCCCGCTGGCCCCTCAAGGACATCGACCTGTTCAAAGTTGAACGCATCGCGATAGTAACTGCCAAAGTCACGAATTCCATCGAGGAAGATATCGTTTCTTGCCGTAAACCCGCGGATGGTCAAATTATCTCCCTGCGATCCGCCCTCTCCCGCTGCCAAGCTGATTCCAGGAACATTCCGAAGCGCATTGAGCAGCGTCGTCGCGCCTTCATCCTTCAATACAAACTCTGGCACCACCGAGACGCTCTGTGGCGTATCGAGCAGCGGCTCAGTAAATTTCGCCATCGACAACGAATCTGTAACCGAAGCAGTTACCGAAACGGTGTCTTTCGATTGCACCCCTACAACGACCGTCGTGCTGTCTTCCACGCGATAGTTCAGTCCCGTCCCTTCCAGCAGCAGCCGCAGAGCCTCATCTTCGCGGAAGAGCCCCGCCAGTCCAGCCGAGTTGAAGCCAGCCAATGCTCCTGATGGCAGCACGATCTTCACCGTCAAACCCGTCGCCTTCTCATAGGTCTTCAGAACGACGTCGAGCGGGCCCGATGGAATATCGAACTTCTTCAGCGGCAGTGTCGCCTCAGCTCCACTTGCAACTGGGTCTACCTTTTCAACGGAAGCCATCGCGGCCTTGGTGCCACCCATCGCCGCATAAGCCGCCAGAGTTCCTGCCGCGATCCATCCTCGACTTCCGCCAATTGTTGATCGGCTCTTCTTTTTTCCCGCTGTGTTCTTATGCGCCGTCTGCTTCAATGCTTTCTCCTCGGAAAAGTTCTGCCTTCGGTGAAGACCGATCGTGTTCTCTTTTCTTAAGAACCACGTCGGACTTCACAGTCCATCCAAAAGCGGCTTGAAGGTGGCGAACAAAAACCGGCGCACCTCATCGTTGACCGCTCATTCCCAAGAGTTCCGCCGATGACCTGAGTCGCGGCGAAGATTTGCGAGTCTACTTATTTGCTGTGGAGTTTTAAGCCGAACTAGGACGATCCGCAGATCGGACCTTATAATGCAGAGAACCTGCAGTCACTCGGCTGTAGCTCCAGGTCCTCGCGGTCTCCGCCAAGAGATATTCCCGCGGGGATCTGGCCAAACACTCCAACTCCCGATCAAAGCTCGGAATTCGTTGCTAAACTGCGATAAATCGAATATACGACGCGTTGGGTCCGAGATCAAGTTAATAGGCGACTGATTTAGTCTTAGTTCGTTTATCGACATGAAACTGCGTCTGAGTGGGTTGAGCTGGCCTTTTTGATTCGCTCATGTCGCAAAAAAGTGGAGACCGAAGTCTCCACTTTGAGTTGCTGCTTTGGGTTGGACTTAGAAGTTGACCTTCAGAGCAAACTGTCCGAAGCGACGTTCGTCGTTGGCACCGCCTGCAATGCCGCCCTTCTGTGCGCCGATAGCAAATGGCCCGGGTGAGACCGTATCGCCGGCAACCTGGGGACTGTCGATATAATTATCTGCCATCAGCAGGTAGAGGTTGTGGTGGTTCAGGACATCGAATCCTTCTGCACGAAACTCGAGGTTGACCTGCTCATGGATGGGGAACGTTTTGCTGACAGAAGCATCGACGTTCCACGCTCCAGGACCGCGGAAGGCATTACGGGCGGTCATGGTAGCCGGGAAAGGACCCCAGTCAGAGATGCCATTCGGGTAGCAAGGGATTGGAGTTGGGGGGTTAGTCGTATTATCCAAGCAGGAATCATTGTCGACGTTAGCAAAAGCCGGATTCCCGAAGGAGTTGGCATCTGGCAGATTGCCAATCGTATATACGTTGGGCCCGCTGGCAGAACCAGCAGGTATGGATTTGAAGGTGTGCTTGGTCAACACTCCAGCGGCTGGCGTGTAACGCGCAACGTTGTAACCCGAATAGTTGTTTGAGTAGTCGAAGTATGAGAACGGAGTACCGGTGCGAACCGTGTATATGCCTGTAACCTGCCAGCCACCAGCTACCTCGTTGAGAAGGCGTGAAGAGTTGATCGTTGGGGTTTTGTAGATTGGAGCAAACACGAAACGTTGACGAATATCAAAGTCACCGCTGCCATGGTCGAAGCCTGGGTTGAAAGGTTCTGTATAGCCAAGGCTGAACGCGTTGTTCGTCTCAGAGAAAGTGGAGCTAAGGTCGTCCGTTTCGTGGGAGAACGTATAGTTCGCCACGAAGCTTAGACCGGTGTGATACAGGTTGTGGGACTCGAACTTTACGTTCATCCCATCATAGTAAGAGTCGCCGTTGGATCCGCGATTATTAATGTTGGAGTACTGCGGATTGAGACGCGTTGCTCCGTTGAGTCCGCTGCCGCCTGGATCGAGTAGAGGGTCACCGAGCAGAGCATTGCCACTTCCGAGGCCGTTGTAATTTTTGATGTCATACAGATGGAGGCCGCGTGATCCTGTGTACTCCAGTGAAAGGATGGTGTTGGGGGCGAGTTGCTGCTCGACCGCGGCGCTCCAGAACTGCGTCTGAGCTGTGCGGATATTCTGGCTAACATTGCGCAGACTGGTTGGAGGCAATGGGACGTTCCCGGTTGCAGCGGAGAGTGGTCCGGAGTTCGAGTTCGTAACAACGCTGTTATTGACGACGATGACAGCGTAGTTAGGTGGATTCTGAATCACGTTGAAGGTTACATTGCCGAAGTTGCGCTCGTAGCTGATGCCGTAACCGCCGCGAACGGAACTCTTGCCATTTCCGAAGATGTCATAGGCGAATCCAAGACGCGGAGATACTGTGCCATATTGAGGAGACCACAGACCATGAACCGGACTGTTGGGGCTGGTAAGAACCTGACCAGAACGAATATTGGCGGGACTAACGGATCCGTCCCCACCGAAGAAGAAGTTTGAATCCAGGTTGCCGTTATTGTTGTGCTGGACGCCGAAGTACTCGTAGCGCACACCGTAGTTGATCGTTGCTTTAGGAGTAGCCTTCCATGCGTCCTGCGCATAAGCAGCCCAATCGTGAAAGCGTTCGCTGCGGGCGAAGGCTGGGGACGAAGCCGGCAGGTTGATCGAGCATCCGGGCGTCTGCGTGAGGGCTCCGGTGTACTGATTCGCTACACAAGGCAACGCGCCATTGGGATTGACTGCGGCCTCGAACTCGAAAAGGGTGCCCGTCTCCAGATTTTGCAGACCTTGTGTGGCAGAGTTGCCTAATTGTTCGTTTGCCTGCGCATACGCGCCGTAGGCGTTGTTGTCCTGTATGTACAGAATCTGGCCGCCAAACTGACCGGAGTGCTTCCCCTTGACGATGTTCAGATCCTGATTGATTTGGACGGTGTTTTGTGGACCACCGTATGGAAGACCGCCATTGCCCGGATTCTGGTTATAAAACCCTGGAAGATTGATGGGTTGATTCGAGACCGGATCGTTTGCATTTACGGCGGTCACAAGGGTCGGAACATTCTGTAAGGAAGTATTGAAAGAGTTCGTCGTATCAAAGCGGCTGAAGCTTAACTTGGTGATCGTTGAGATTGCGGCGTTGAACTCGTGGGCAGCGCTTAGCAGGTAGGCCTGATTCTTAACCGTGCCGCCAACGTTGTACTGTGAGTAAGGCGTGGCGAAGTCGGCGCCAATCGTGTCTGTTTCGCTGTAGTCAACATAGCGAAAAAACATCTGAGTTTTCTGGCCAAGGTTGTAGTCCACACGCCCCGTAATGTTGTAGGTGTTCTGGGGGAGGCCTCCGCCTGCGTCGGCAGGAGCTTGATAACCGACTACACCGAGTACAGGAAGGTTTGCAGGAAGATTTGGATAGAAGAGGCCAGAAGCATTAGAAGTATTCGTAGCTGCACCCAACTGCGCGTTGGTAGAGGTAGATAAGAAGTTGAAGTTTTGGGTACCGGCGTAAGCACTGTAGAAGCTCTGGACGTTGGGGGCAGTCGTTGCAAGGAACTGTGGCGTCACAACTGTTGCGGAGAGGCCCGCTGCACTGCGTACCCTTGTGAACTCAGTGCTGGCAAAGAAGAACAGCTTATCCTTGACAATGGGGCCGCCCACAGCGGCGCCAAACTGATTGCGAGTGTAGGTACCCTTCGCAATTCCCAATGCGTCGTTGGTTTCAGTGTTTGAGGTATAGGCAGAGAGACGATTGAACTCCCAGACCGTCCCATGGAAGTTATTTGTACCGGTCCTGGTGGTCACGTTGACAACGCCACCCGAAGCGCGTCCGAACTGTGGCTGAAAGTTGCTTGTTATAACGCTAAACTCTTGCACTGCGTCGAGAGGAACAACGATTCCAACGGCATCCCCGAAGACAGAGATGTTTTCAACGCCGTCCAGAAGAATCTCGGTACCTGAGCTGCGCTGTCCATTCAGGCTGTAGCCGACGCCGCGCGTATCCTGATTCTGCGACTTTCCTGCAGCAGTGGTATCTCCAGAGGAGATGTTGCCGGAGAGCGCAACGAAGTCGTATGGGTTGCGGGTCAAGCTGGGCAGCTGCGAGATCTGTTGGCGATCGACCGTCTGCGAAAGCTCCTGAGTCGTTGTGTTGACCTGATCCCCACCGACAGCAGAGACCTCTACTACTGAATTCGCTGAACCCACGCTGAGTTTAATATCGAGAGTAAGCTTGCCTCCAACAGTAATCTCTGCCTGAGCTTTATAAGGCGAGAAGCCGCCTTTCGCATCGGTTATTACGTCGTAGGTTGCTGGCGGAAGGCCGACAAAAAGGTAAGAACCATTATTTGTGCTAGTCGTAGTGCGGCTGGCGCTCGTACCGATGTTAGTAGCGGTAACCACTACTCCGGGAATTCCAGCACCCGTAGAGTCCGTGACGGTACCAGTCAGCTGGCCATTCTCCTGAGCATGCGCTACTGAGGATGCGAACGTGAGGGCAAAAACACACACGCTTAAAAGGAGCAAGAGGGAAGTAAAAACACTTCGATTAGGTCGCATGCTGATTCCTAAAGCATTTTGCATGCCATACACAAAACTTTGACAACAGGAACATCGAGTTGTGAATAAGCGCCGTAAGTGACTCCGATTGCTGAGAATTTCCTCTTAGGGTACTTTTTTGAATGACGCCCGGTTACCCAGTAATCCATCTTCTAAATTAAGTGTCATGAAAATATTCCAAAATTTGTAGTTCTTTGGGCTTGGCGTGTGTGTAGCAGCTAAAGCGCTTGGGGGGTAGCGCTTATGATGCATGCTTCTCTCTCTACATATGGGCTACTGCGAAGCACCACCCTATAAGGCTATTCTTTGCAACACTAATTGTCTTTTCTACACACTTATGGGGAGCCTTCACTGGTCCTGTGGATGAATCGGCAGCCAAGTGGTGACAGGCCTTGGGTACAGCAGGAAACCATCTATAATAACGATATAAACCATGGCAGACGATCTTTTCCCGCAAGACCCGAAAAACCCCAACGCACCCTCGCCGCAGGACGCGAATTCCAATAATCCTCCCCCCGCAGGATCTCCTCCAGATGGCTCAACGGTTCAGGGCCGAGGCGCCGCATTCATGCTCTCTATCAATATTGAAGAGGAGATGCGCCGGTCTTACCTCGACTACTCCATGTCGGTCATCATCGGCCGCGCTCTGCCCGATGTCCGCGATGGATTGAAGCCCGTGCATCGCCGCATCCTCTACGGCATGCAGGAGATGGGTCTTCAGTTCAACAAAAAGTACACCAAGTCCGCTAAGGTCGTCGGCCACGTCATGGGTAACTACCATCCCCACGGCGACTCTGCCATCTACGACACGATGGTTCGGCTCGCGCAGCCATTTTCTCTTCGCTATCTCTTAGTAGATGGCCAGGGAAACTTCGGCTCAGTTGACGGCGACTCCGCTGCGGCCATGCGATACACGGAATCGCGGCTGACCCGTCTCGCTGGTGAGATGCTCGCCGATATTGACTGCGACACCGTAGACTTTTCGCCCAACTATGACGAGTCCTCGCTTGAGCCTACTGTGCTCCCGGCTCGAGTTCCGAATCTCATCGTCAACGGTAGCTCGGGTATCGCCGTCGGTATGGCGACCAACATCCCGCCGCACAATCTCACCGAGATCGTGAACGCCTGCATCTCACTACTGCAGAAGTCCCCGCAGGATCATCGGCCAGACCTCGATCTAGTACTTGAGCACGTCCTCGGACCTGACTTCCCTACTGGCGGCTTCCTCTTCGGGAAAACCAACATCCCCAACGCCTACCGCACTGGCCGTGGCCGCTTCATGATGCGCGCTAAGTGCAGCATCGAGAACATCTCGGGCGGTCGTCAGGCGATCATCGTCACTGAGATTCCATACCAGGTCAACAAGTCGAAACTCATTGAGCGAATTGCCGAGCTCGTCAACGAAGGCGTCATTACGGATATTGCTCGAGATGAGTTCCGCGACGAGTCCGACCGTGACGGCATGCGTATCGTCATTGGCCTCAAACGCGGCGCCGAGCACCAGATCGTTCTCAATCAGCTGCACAAGCACACGCAGATGCAGGAGTCGTTCTCGATGATCTTCCTGGCCGTCCATAACGGTCAGCCAAAGGAGCTTCCGCTCGACCAGGCGATCCGGGCCTTCCTTGATCACCGGGTCGAAGTCGTCCGTCGACGGACTGCATTCCTCCTCGCAAAAGCTCGCGATCGCGAACATATTCTGCTCGGCTACCAGATCGCGCTCGATCATCTCGACAATGTTATTAAGATCATTCGTCAGTCTTCGAGTCGCGCGGACGCACGAGAGAATCTGTTCTCTTACTTCTCGAACAAGCGCATTAACCTGCGCGGCACTGAGCTTCGCGGCGTTACTCTTGATCCCGCCAAGTACGGCGTTGACATGACTTTCAGCTCTACAGGAACATTGATTCTTTCTTATAAGCAGATCGACGCGATTCTCGAACTGCAGCTCTACCGCTTGACGCAACTCTCCATCGACGAGCTTCTCAAGGAACTCGCGGAGGTGCGCGACAACATCACAGAGTTTGAGTCGATTCTTGCTTCACCGGCTAAGCTTCGCAAGGTGATCGTCAAGGAACTTACTGAAATCCGCGACAAGTACGGCGACGCACGACGCACGATCATCATCGACGAGACTGCAGAGCTTCAGCTTGAAGATCTCATCACCGATGAACAGGTGGCTGTTACCGTCTCCAACACTGGCTACCTGAAGCGAACGCCCATCTCTATCTATAGACAGCAGCGTCGCGGCGGCACTGGGCGGCTGGGCATGAAGACTCGCGAAGAAGATTTTGTCGCGCAGCTCATTATTGATTCCACCCACGCGTACCTGTTGTGCTTCACCAATACTGGCCGTGTTTACTGGCTAAAAGTTTACGAAGTGCCTGACGTGGGTGCGGCCGGTAAGGGTAAGGCGATGGCTTCGTTGGTCGCGCTGCAGCCTGGCGAGAAGGTGGTTACGATTCTTCCGGTGAAGGATTTGGAGGAAGAGAGCAAGTACATCTTGTTTGCTACG
>Ga0302182_10000809_pt1 | contig 18076 bp, 12 predicted proteins | sample I_Palsa_N3_1_FD_198781 | JGI IMG/M metagenome (GOLD analysis project Ga0302182, IMG submission 198781) | Peat permafrost microbial communities from Stordalen Mire near Abisko, Sweden - I_Palsa_N3_1 | ecosystem: Environmental > Terrestrial > Soil > Palsa > Peat permafrost | place: Sweden...
GTGGTGCTACGTGTGCATTCTGTATTGTGCAGTCTAGGCCAGGAGTTACCCCTTCCATGATGTTAGCTGTCGCGGTGGTTTTTATTGGGTTTCAAATGACGCAGCCGATTTTGCCGGCCCTGATCTCGCCCTCAGTCGCGATAGCTTCTGCGTCGGCGGAGACGACGGATACGAAATTAGCGGCCCCGATGATGAACGCATCCATTTCATGCGCGAAGAAGTCAAAGGCGCCCGAAGAATCGAGTTCAACCTCTTCCGGCACCGCTCGCTTGAAGATGGACTCAATTTACGCGACTGATAAAGGTCGACAGCCTGGTGCGACAACCGTCTTGGTCGCCCAAAACTCGCAATCGTTTTCGACGATTCGGATTCCGGAAGGGAATGAGAAACGACAGGCGACGCGAGAGGCGGAATCGATCCCTTCGCGGCGTGAGTGGCTGGCGCTGATGGTTTTAGAGCACAGCGCTGCTGCGTTCGATGCTTACTCGACGCGCGGGGCAATTTCCCGCGGCGCGAAGGAAGAGGATCCGATGATGCGGCCGTTCGCGCATTCGCCCGCAATCTATGCGGCCATACAAGTGGGGCCGGTTCTGTTCGACGTGCTGTCCCGCCGCATGCAGCGCAGCCAATACAATTTCGTGCGGCGTACGTGGTGGGTGCCGCAATCAGCAAGCACGGGGGCATCGATTTTTTCGGGAGTGCACAATTTGAGCGTGGTGGGGCATCCGTAAGCAAGAGAAGTGTTAATTCGCAGGAAATCTTTCTCTGGCGGGGAAGATAAGCAAAGGACACCCGGTTTCTCTCTCTCGGGTGTCCTTTTTTTTTCGTGCTAAGAACTGCCTGTCTGACTCTGCGGAAAAAGGCGGCGAACCCTCTAGCGTTACAAAAGTCCATCGAAATAGGAGATTACTTCGGGACTCCCGCGGCCGCCCTTGCTGCAGCCGGAGTTGCGCCAGCCATTCGCTTTTCCGTCCAGTCAGCTGCCCGACGAGATGCTTCCACCGCACCATAAACCAACGACTCGGGTCCGACGGAATCTGTATTCGCAAAGAAGACCCGCTCAAGCGGCTGGTTCGCCGCTGGGATTATTTTCGTGAAGACGCCGGGAGCAGACAAGAACATCGGATGGCCGCGGCGATAGACGTGTACCTCGATTGGATCCGCGGAGAATTCCGGTAGGAGTTTCTGGAAATCGCGCAAGACGTTCTGTGCGATTCGCTGGCAGCCGGCAACTTGCAAAAGTTTGTCCCGATGCAATTCGGATACCGGCGTGTAAAAGGTGAGAATATTGTTTTTTTGTTTGTAGCCCGGCTGATTCTGCATCACCCAATCGGCGACCACTACATCGCAGAATGAATTCCCGGGGCACCATGTATCGTAAGCGCGGTTGTACAGAGGTTTGTCGTAGATCGCGTTGATAACAAGATACGGGCAATAGCGAAATGATCGCATCGCCTCCGTTTGAGCGTCCGAAAGTCCCGATACGATCCGCCAGGTGATCAATTTAGGCGTGGCCATCACCACAAATTTGGCCGCGACGGTGCGCAGTGCGTTTCCGTGAAAATATGTGACGTGAACTTCTGTTTTCTGCGGGTCCACGCTGACGATCGTTGCGCCGCCGATCATTCTGTCGGAGGATTTCGCTCGAAGAGTTTCGGAAAGCTTTAGTGCCAACGTAGCGTTTCCGCCTGGCAGCGTTATGCGCGTGTCGCGTTCGGCCGCCCCGGCCATGTCTTTGAGTTCTTCGAGCGCAACCATTGTGGACGTGTCGTCAGATGTCGCGCCGTAATTAGACGGGCCATAGCTGTCCCACCACTGCTTTACCTCCGGGGCGTACGTTTTTAAGTATTTCGAGAGTGGAACAATGTCGAATCGTTCCAGATTCTTATTGGCCGCAAGCGCTAGCATGTCTTTTCGGAATTTCTTGAAGCTTTCGCGCACCGCGGCGGGGTAGGGAAGTTCGTCAAGGCCCGCGCCCCAGGTGTCCGCTACCCATTTGCCGTTGACGATTGTCGGATCAGGACAGTTGATCGGTAGAGGCGTCAATCCGAGTTCGCGCGCGAGGTGGTCGCTGGCTGTGCCGGCGTAGTCATAGGCGGAACCGGTACAAAACGACTGACCCTCATAATCTCCGAGGGTCGCGTTGCCTCCCCAGTGAGGTTCTTTTTCGAGCAGGAGAAAATCGTGTTTCTGCAGAAAGTAAGCCGCGCTCAATCCGCTTACTCCTCCGCCAACGATCACAACGTCGTAGCGCTTCGAAACGGGAGGCTTGGCGAACGAATGGCCGTCGCGGACCTGATGACAAATCTCGAAATGGTCGCCATCGAGCTGGGGAGCAGGGGAATCTTCCGCGGCAAGAAGTGAAAGATCCACGGGACATCCGGCTGCGACAGAACCCGCCACAATAAACTTCAGGAAGTCTCTTCGAGTATCGCTCATGAATGTTCTCCTTCGAGAGAGGAAGGCAGCAAGGCTGCGGCTGCAGGAGGTTCGCCGGCATGTTGCGAACGGGTGCGGAGCCGGTACCAGACAAGGATCGTGCCAATGGAGAACAAGAGAATCAGAGTGGAAATCGCGTTGATCTCTGGCGTGATTCCGCGGCGGAGGCGCGACCATATTTCGAGCGGCAATGTGTTGTCGCGCCCGATTAAGAAAAAAGTGACTGCAATTTCGTCCAGCGACAACGTGAAAATCAAGAGGGCGGCAGCGATGAGCGAAACCTGTAGGTTCGGGAACGTGATACGCCAGAAAGTCTTCCAGTGATTGGCGCCGAGATCCAGAGAGGCTTCTTCCTGCGCGCGGTCCATCTTCTGCAGACCGGCAAATATTTCGGTGGTAGCGACGGAAATCAGCGCGGTGCCGTGGCCCAGCGTGACGGTAACGAGGCTCAACTTCATTCCCACGCCGACAAACAACATAAGCAGCGAGAGACCCGTGATGATTCCGGGAAGGATCAAGGGAAGCAGAACGAGACGGCGGAACAGCGCTTTTCCGGGGAATTGTGCGCGGTCTAGCGCCAGTGCTGCTGGCAATCCGAGGCCGAGCGAAATGGCGACGGCTGCTGCCGCCACGATTGCACTGTTGAGCACCGCGTCCCAGAGAGCTGCGTCGGCGAAAAGCTGACGATACCAATCGAGAGTCCAGCCGGCGGGAGGGAAGCCTCCCACGCCGGAACCGTTGAACGAATACACGACCAACACGATGATCGGAAAATAGAGAAATGCGTACACGAGCAGCGCGTAGCCAGTAAGAAGCGGAGCGCGCGAGGATTGGTATGCGTCGCTCATGAAATTGTGAACCTCTTTTCTAAACGCTCGGTCGCGAAGAGGAGCGTGACGACCAGGAGAAGCATGCAGAGCGAAATCGCCGCGCCGAGAGGCCAGTTATAGGCTGCGCCGAACAAACTCACCACGATATTCGAAATCATGATGCCGCTGGGCCCACCGACCAAGAGAGGCGCAAGGAAATCTCCCAAGGTGAGGACGAAAGCGAACGTGGCTCCAGCAAGAATCCCGGGAAGCGACAGCGGCAGAATCACGCGCAGAAAAGTGGAAAAAGGCGACGCGCCAAGATCGTGCGAGGCTTCGACCAGGTTGCGCGGAACGTGTTCGAGCGAAGCGTAGATGGGCAAAAAGGTGAACGGCGTGTAGATATGCGTTAGCGTGAGAATTACGGCGAACGGGCTGTAAAGAAAGAACTCGACCGGCCGATGGGTGATGTGAAGATATTGCAGGAATCCGTTTAAGACGCCGTCGCTGCCGAGAATCGTTTTCCAGGCGTAGCCGCGCACGAGATAGCTGGCCCACAGCGGAATAATCACAAGCTGATAGAGCAAGTCCTTTCGCTTTGCGGCGTGGAACGACAGGTAGTAAGCGAGTGGATAGCCAAGCAAAAGAGCCAATAGAGTGACCGCACCAGCGATTCTGATTGAGCGGAGCAACACGGTGAGATAGAGCGGGTTACGGAACAACTGCGCATAGTTCTGCAAGTTCCAGTTGTGCACTATTACTTGCAGAGATGAAACGGACCAGAAGCTGTAGCAGAAGAGAATCGCGTAAGGGATGAGCAAGAAAGCCGTGACCCACACCAGAGGCGGGATTGTGACCGCTGTTTTGTATGCGCGCGAGTACATAAACTAGTCGGCGTCTCCTTCGCGAACTCGCACGGCGTCGCCTGCGGAAAATTCAAACTCTTGCAGGCCATCGAGCAGGCCCGGACTGGGTATGCGTGCGCGTATCAAATGTGAATTGCCGCAATCGATTTCGAGAAGGTCCATTGCGCCGCCAAAGCTTTGATTCTTAATCCGGCCACGGAAATGAACTGTGACGTCGGCGGCATTGACCGCGTGAGATGGCGAACTCAAGCGGATGGATTCGGGCCGCAGAGAAAACGTTGCGGCTCCGGACGGTCCGGTCGACGACCATGCGATCGGGCCCGCGGTTGCGATCCCATCGCGCACTTCCGCGCGCAAAAGATTCGTTTGACCGATGAATTGGGCGGCATAGGCCGTAGCAGGATAGCCGTAAATCTCGCGTGGTTCGGCAACTTGTTCGAGTCTCCCCGCGCGCAACAGGGCGATGCGGTCGGAAAGCGCCATCGCTTCTTCCTGGTCGTGCGTGACGAAAATAAAGGTGATGCCGACTTCGCGTTGGAGCGATTTGAGTTCAACCTGCATCTGGCGGCGCAGATTCGCGTCGAGCGCGGAAAGCGGTTCGTCGAGCAGCAGGACGCGGGGGCGATTGACGAGTGCGCGAGCCAACGCGACGCGCTGCTGCTGTCCGCCGCTTAATCGCGAGGGAGCAGACTGCGCGAAGTCACTCATTTTTACCATGGCTAAAGCTTGTGTAACGCGAGTCGGAATTTCACCGCGTGGTGCGGCCTTGGCCCGAAGGCCGTATGCTACGTTGTCAAAAACTGAAAGGTGCGGAAAAATCGCGTAGCTCTGAAACACCGTATTGACTTGACGGCGATACGCGGGCGTTTGGTCAAGACGCTCGCCAGCCATCCAGATTTCGCCCCCATCCAATTGTTCAAATCCCGCAATCAAGCGAAGCAAAGTGGTCTTGCCCGAACCGCTCTCGCCGAGGACGGTGAGAAACTCGCCAGAGGCAACGTCGAGGGAAATTCCGCACAAGACCGGCCGCTTAGCGAATCGTTTTTCGACTTTGCGAATGGAAAGCAACGCGTCCGCAGCAGCGTGGTCCGCGGAAGCATGTGAGGCGGTGTTCAAGCGCGATCTCCAGGTGAAGAGAAACGGCGGAACGGCGCGCAGGCAGAGGCTCGAAAGAAGTGGCGGACGCCACCAGAGCCAAGCGAATCGGAAATCACTGGGCTGCCTTTATTTCGTTCCAGATTTCGTTGTACTTATCGCGGCGTGGATATTGTTGCCAGAAGTAAATGCGCGTCATGTATTCGTCAACGTTATCGAGGTGCAGAGATTTCCTCTGCTCTTCGGTCATGAACTGCGCCGATTGTGGATTGGCGGGATCGTAGCCTGTGACGTCAGCGACCAATTTCTGAGTTTTAGCTTCGATCATGTATTCGAGAAACGCGGTGGCCAGTTCCTTGTTTTCGCTTGCGGACGTGATCATCAGATGGTCGATCCATCCCGTGGTGTTTTCGCTGGGAATCGTTTCGCCGATGGGGAAGTTCACTTTGCGAAGGTTGTTGGTCATCAACGGCCAGCCCATACCGGCGACGATTTCGTGATTCTCGAAGAGGTTTGTGAGTTCGCCGCCGGTGGCCCAGACTTTCCTGATATTTGGTTTCAGCTCGATCAGCTTTTTCTTAACGTTGTCCAGTTCTTGGTCAGTCAAATTGTAAAGGTGGCTCGGGTCCGGCTTGTCGTAGCCAAGGACCTGCGCAGCCATACATATGGTTGATAAATCGTCCCAAACGGAAATCTTTCCTTTCAAATTGGAATCCCATAGGACGGACCAGCTGTCCGGTGGAGTCTTAAAAAATGTGGTGTCGTACAGCAGGGGATTCGGTCCCCACACGAACGGGACGCCATAGACATTGCCGTTGATCCGGACCAACGGCGCGTTGCGCAGACGGTCGGAAAGCTGTGGATAGGACGGCAGCTTTGAGAGATCAAGGGGAGCCGCTAGGCCTGCGGCCGCGATAGACGTCACCACGTCGCTCGAAGGAGAAATCACATCGTAATTGCTCGCGCTACCTCCGCGCAGCTTTGCGACGAGCTCGTCGCTGGTGCCCATGTATGCGGCGGTGATCTTGCAATGGTGCGATTCCTCGAAGGCTCGCACGAATAGCGGATCCGCATAGCCTTCCCATACCAACAGGCTGAGTGTCGGCGTTTTCTTCGCACAAGCGGCGGCAAAAATCAGCGACGCCGCGAAAAGCAACATCAGCGCGGGTCGTTTCTTCATCAAGTACATTGCAAACTGTCGGTTCAAGAGAATCTCCAAATCGAAAGCTCGCAGCGAGCGCTAGAACGTTGGAGGCGTATTGATCCAAAGCACCAGCGTTTCTTTTTTGCCGGGATTCTTCCAGTGATGCTCGTTGCTGCTTTCGAAATAAAAGCTATCTCCTTCTTCCAGCCTCTGTCTTTCTCCACCGTCAAGAACGATTTCGAGGGAGCCGCGGATGATATACAGAAATTCCTCCCCATCATGAGCGTAGGATTCTCCGCTGCCGGCCGAGGGAGCAATGCGAAACAGGTGCGGCTCCATCATCGCGGCGTTGCCCCACGATAGAAGCTCCATTCGCACGCCGGGCCCGGCTTCCAGAACTTTTCTATCCGCCGGCCTCACACGACCGGGATTCGCTTCGGTCGGATTAAAAAGAGAAAGAATATTCACATGATAAAAACGGGCCAGCCGCCGAAGGGTGGCGACCGAGGCAGTCATTTGTCCACGTTCGACCGCGCTGAGGAATCCAACCGAAACCTCGGTCGCGCGCGCCACCTGAGAAAGGGAGGCTTTCCGCTGCAATCGCAAACGGCGCAAACGCGAACCGACAGGGCTGGCCTTAGGCCGTTGGCTGGCGTGCGGCAACAATTTCTGAGTTTTGAGCAAGTGAACTATGGCGGGTGCATTCATCCCACGCGCCCGACGAAAGAATTGAGCGCGTTTCAAAATGCGAACGTCGGCATGCGTATAGATTCGGTACTTGCTGTCGGTGCGGGTAGGGATGACCAGGCCCAGATTCTCCCAAGTACGAAGGATCGAGGGAGAAACGCCCACGATGCGCGCGACATCACTAATGCGCAAATAGCCGTGCGCATGCGCATTTTTCGTAGCGCGTTTCTGAGGTCGCCTCAAATTCAGTTTCCCCTTGACAACCCTTGGGCCTTCTTCTAAGGTTCCCGGATTATAGTAAGGTTTTTTCGAAAGCTGCAACCGAAAAATGGGGTGAGGCGTCTCGGGGGTTGGTGTGGCGCCAGCTTTTCCTAGAGGAGCGGCGATGACTTCGAAAACGTGGGCGCGTGTGTGTCTATTTGTGTTTGTGGCGTCTCTTTTGAGCGGAACGGCCTGGGCACAAACCAACGGAACAATTCGCGGAACAGTTGTGGACCAATCCGGAGCGGTAGTCCCGGCCGTGACCGTAACAGTGAAGATGACTGGAACGGACTCTACACGCACCGTCACGAGCGATAGCACTGGCGCGTTTGATATCCCGGAATTAGCAGTAGGTACCTACGAACTGAGCGCCGATGCCAAGGGCTTCAAGAAATACGTCGAGAAGGACATCGTCGTCACCATTGGCCACGTCAATCTGGTTACCGTAAATCTCGTGGTCGGCGGATCCGCCGATACCGTTACGGTAGAGGCGAATGCTGCGCAAGTTGAAACGACCAGTACGCAGCTGGGCGCTGTGATGACAGACACAGCCATTCGCGAACTTCCTATGGCCACGCGTAATGCGTATTCTCTGCTCCAGTTGCAGCCGGGAGTTCAGTCGGAGTTAGGCGCGGACTTGTTTTTGGGCAGCGATAACGCCGGAGCTGTGTCAGTGAACGGCGGCCGCGGCCGCTCCAACAATTACATGGTGAACGGAGGCGACGGCAACGACATATTCATCAACGCCCCGGCGATTCAGCCCTCGCCGGATGCCATCGAAGAGTTTCGAGTGATCACCAACACGTTCGACGCGGAATATGGGCGCAACTCCGGATCGGTAGTAAACGTGGTTACGAAATCCGGCACGAACAGTCTGCACGGCGATTTTTACGAGTTCCTCCGCAACCAGGCCCTCAATTCCAAGGGCTATTTCGATCCTTTTCTACTGGACTACAAACAGAATCAATTCGGCGCGACTCTGGGTGGCCCCATCAAGAAAGACAAGACATTCATTTTCGTATCGTATGAAGGGAACCGGCTGATTCAGGGACAGTCGTCCGGGGACGTAGTGTTTCCAACGCCCAACGAGGCGGCGGGACAGTTCGATAATACTAATCCGTTCACCGGCTCTATCACGGATCAAGCATTCGCGCAGAACCTCCAATCCCGTTCGGGTTGCGTCGCTGCGCTAACTCCAGGAGGGCAATCGGCACTCGCTGCCGCAGCGGCCGGGAATACTCCACAGCTTTTTCAGGCCGTTTTTGCCAACAACGTAATTCCCACGCAGTGCTTCGATCCTACGGCGCTTGCTCTCTATCAGAAGTATGTAGCTCCGTTTGCGACGGGTCCCAATTGTACAAACAACGGTTGCAACATTCCTACCTCTGGTGATCAGCGGGAGCGTGGTGATCAATTCACAGTTCGCTTTGACCACAAAATCAATGCGGCCCAGCAATTTAGCGCTTACTACTATTTTGAAGACGTTAACAGCAATGTTCCTTACTCTACTTTTCAACTCGAGCAGCCCGGTGGTCTTCTTCCGGGTTTCGGGGCTCTCAATAAGACGCGGGTCCAGCAGTGGAATTTGAGCCATACTTGGACCATCGGGTCCACGGCGGTAAACGAAGCCCGATTCAATTACTTTCGCGAAGGCCAGCAGGGGAATAACCATCCCACAAACACCCTTGCGAGCGTTCAAGACTCTTGCGGCGCCGCCCTGGTGAGTAGCTGCTTTACACAGACAAACGCGCAGTTTCCGACGCCCGGAACAAATCCGATCGGCATAACGAGTAATATTCCAGGAAGGCAGGGCGTTCCCTACATAACCGTATTAGGAGGATTTACGATAGGGAACAACTCCGAAGGCGAATTGCCTCAGGCGGGTAACACATTTCAATTCACGGACAATTTCACGAAAACCTTCGGCAAACACACAGTCAAGTTTGGCGGAGATTTCCGCCGCCAGCAATTCAATCAGTTCTACTACTTCAACATCAATGGTGACTACACCTTCTTGACCGATGGAAACCTTTGCGCTCCCACCAACCCGAATAACTGCGATTCCCCCATCACGAACGATGTAGGCTTTGTCAACGCTGCCGGTAATACGGACGCCTATCCCGATTATTTCATCGGTACGCCCAACGAGTACACGCAAGGTGCGGCGCAGCACCAGAATGACCGGAACGTCGGCTTATATCTTTTCGCGCAGGACAGCTACAAGCTGAAACCCAACGTAACGCTCAGCTACGGTCTGCGATGGGAACTGAATACCCCATATCACGACCTCGGCAACCGTCTTCAAACTTTCCGCCCCGGCCAGGCGACGCAGAAATATCCCTGCCTTCTGAATTTGAACAATCCCAGCAACCCAAGTGCCGGAATCATCTCCGCAGCGGCAGGAGGCAGCACGGATTGCAGTGAGACCGGGCCCGCCAACTCGGTCTTCCCGCTGGGCTTGGTGTTTCCTGGGGATAAAGGCGTTCCAAGCGGCCTAACCACCACCGACTACAAGGGCTTCGCACCGCGCATTGGAATTGCATGGAGTCCCGGATGGACGGAGGGCTGGCTCGCGAAGCTGACCGGTGGTCCGGGAAATTCCAGCATCCGAGCCGGATACGGAATTTTCTATAATCCGATCGAACAGCTTGTGCTGGCACAGTTCAGCGCGGAACCCCCTTTTGGCGGCAGCATCGATCTTTCGAATCCGAACTTTAATACGCCGTTCCTGCTCCAAAATGGAACCCAGAACCCTAATGTCTTCGGCCCTGTTCTGAACCAGACGCCGAATACTCCGTGCTTCCAGCCGGCAGGTCCTAATGGTTGCGTGGACTGGTCGGCCTTCCGTCCCATTCTGCTGTTCGGAGAATTCGATCCGCATCTGAAAACACAGTATGCCGATCAATACAATTTGACGATTGAGCGCCAGTTGACTAAGTCCACGGTGCTTCGCGCGTCGTATGTCGGCACGCAAGGACACCATCTGCTCGCCGTGCACGATGAAAATGCTGGAAACATTCAGACTTGTCTCGGCCTCATGAATCTTTCGGCCGCAAACCCCAACGCCGTTCTCTCGGCCCCATTGGCGGCCGGCGGCGTCCAAACCTCCTGCGGGCCCTTCAGCGCGGACACCTCCTACTTCATTCCTGGTGGAACCGTGATCCCCGCCGGAATATCGGCGTTGCCGCCTGAGCCTTTCCACGTTCCGTCAATTAATTGCACTGGTCTGGTATTGCCCTACACGGGCACGCCGGGAGGGAATCCTGGATGCGTTCCTGCGGGCACTATCGTTCCGGCCGGCGGGATCACCCTCGTTGGCACGCGGCCGTTCTCCTCACCGAATTGCCAGCCATCTACTGGAGCAGGTTGTCCGGCAGACGGCGTTCCGGTATTCAGCAATATTTTCGCAGAGGGCACAATCGCGAACTCCAATTACAACGCCTTGCAACTCTCAGTCGAAAAGAGCTATTCGCACGGTCTGCTGTTTCAGGCTTCCTACACCTTCAGCAAGGCGATTGACCAGGGCGCTTCGTTTGAGAACGAACTCAACCCCTCCAACTTCGCGGCAACTCGCGGACTATCTCTCCTCGACGCGAAACACAGGTTCGTGTTCAGCCCCGTCTGGGAGCTGCCGGTACAAAAATATGATGGGTTCAAGGGCAAGGCTCTGGACGGTTGGGGAATGTCCGCGATTATCACCTACCAGACTGGGTTTCCCATTCGCGTCCAGACGCAGGACGATCTGGAATTGCAGAGCAGTTTCAACTTTGAAGACGCCAACACCCCACAAATCACCGGGCCAGTCCAATTCACCAACCCCAAGATCGTGGACTCGGGGGCGGGCTTGAATCACAATTACTTCACGTCTTTTAACATCACTGATCCTGCGCCCGGAGCCTTCGGTAACCTCCCGCATGCACTCTGCTGCGGGCCGGCGCTGAGCAACAGCGATTTAGTCGTTTCGAAAAAAACTCCCATCAATGACCGATGGAACACGGAATTCCGCGCTGAGTTTTACAATGCCTGGAATCACACGCAGTTCAACAATCCGGATGGAAACTTCAGCGACTCTACCTTCGGACAAATTCTGAAGGTTCGTGAAAGTCCGCGCGTGGTGCAGTTTGGATTGAAGTTTTTGTTCTAGTTTGGTTCGACTAAGTTTGCAGAGCGAGGGTGTCGCCTGGGTGGCACTCTCGCTTTGTTGCGTAGAGGCAGGTTAAGAGAAACGCACGGCACCGCTAAACCTCAGGCCCTGCCTCGGCTGGAGTGCGTCGTGTAATGGAGGATGTCATGCACGAGGGACTTCAGAAAGAAATTGCGACATACGAAAAACGCACGCCGGGCTCGCGCAAAGCGCACAAGCGAGCCGAGGAAAGGCTGCCACTCGGTGTGGCGAGCAACTATCGAGCTTACGATCCGTACCCGATTTTCGCCCGCGATGGAAAAGGCGGACACCTTCACGATGTTGACGGCAACGAATACATCGATTTCAATCTGTGCTTCGGAGCTCTACTCGCTGGGCACTGCAATCCCGCTGTGATTCGCGCGGTGCAGGGAAAGCTAGCCACCGGAACAATGTTCGGGATGCCGCACGATCTGGAATGGGAGCTGGCCGAAGAAATCTGTAAGCGGTTTCCGGTGGAGATGGTGCGTTTCAGCAATAGCGGAACGGAATGCACCATGCACGCTGTGCGTCTGGCGCGCGCGGCGACCGGACGAGACCGCATCATCAAGATGGAGGGCGGCTATCACGGATTGCACGATTCTGTTCTCGTCTCGGTGAAGCCGAAAGCTGAAGAAGTGGGCGATGCAAATTTCCCGACTTCCGTGCCGGGCGGCGAGGGCGTATCAAAGGCTACGCTGCAAAATACGCTCGTCGCGCAGTTCAACGACGTGGCAGGCGTCGAGCGGCTCTTTGCAAAATATCCGGGAGAGATTGCTGCGGTCATCGTAGAGCCGATCATGATGAACGTCGGTATATTGATGCCCGACGAGGGCTATCATCAGGCCCTTCGCGAAATTACTAAGAAAAACGGCGCTCTATTGATCTTCGACGAAGTCAAAACTGGAGCAAAACTCGCGCGAGGCGGGGCATGCGAATATTTTGGAATCAAGCCGGATATTGTCTGCCTGGCAAAATCCATCGGGGGGGGATTCTCGCTGGCCGCTTTTGCGTCCACGCGGGAAGTGATGGGCCTTATCTCGGATCATAAGGTTTTCCACGGCGGCACATACAACACGAACCCAGTGGCCATGGCAGCCGGGCTCGCGATGTTCAGGGAAGTCCTTACGCCGGCAGCTTATGAGCACGTAAATCGTCTGAATAAAAAATTACTCGACGGCTACAACAAGGAAATCGGCAAGACGGGCTTGAAAGCTTACGTCGTGGGCGCTGGGTCGAACGGTTCGTTGATGTTTGCACCAAAGCCCATCCACAATTACCGCGATTGGTTGAAGGTTGATAGCGAACTGTGGCGGCATTATTGGTTCGCGATGGTGAACCGTGGCGTGATGGCGCAGCCTTATTGGTGGGACGAGCAGTGGACGGTATCGGTCGCGCACACTGATGCGGACGTGGACCGCCATTTGGCGGTATTCGCAGAGGTCGCTCCGGCACTTGCGCAAGCGCAAAAAGAGCCACACGCCGCAGCCAGCAGCGCGCACTAGATTCCTGCGAGCTTTCTTCTGGGGTCGCGGCCGGTAGCTGCGCGACGGCTCGGTTTTGTCCTTTCAAGGAGCACCGTGGCAGAGTTAGCCTCTCCGCAAAAGGAAACCGCACATTTAAAACGCGCGCTGGGCCGCTGGGACCTTGTCGCGCTCTTTGTTGTCGCGGTATTCAACCTGAACGTAGTGCCGAGCATCGCTGCGAATGGCGGAGTCACGGTTTGGCTCTGGATTATTTCTCTCCTTATGTTTTTCTGGCCCCAAGGTATCGCCGTTATCGAATTGGCGCATCGCTATCCGGGAGAGGGCGGCGTGTATCTTTGGGCCAAGGAAGTTTTCGGCGAGTTCCACGGCTTCCTGTCGGGCTGGTGCTATTGGACCAACAACATGATGTACGTCCCGACCGTCATGCTGTACTTCGTCGGCGTATCGGTATTCGTGTTTCCGAGTCATCAGGCTCTAGCCGACAATAAGCCCTTTGCCGTAACGGCTTCGATCGGACTGCTGGCGATTCTCGTCGTGCTGAATATCGTAGGGCTCGGCGTGGGTAAATGGATTAACAATGTGGGCAGCATTGGAACGGGTATCGCGGCAGCGGTGCTGGTGGGCCTAGGGGTCATTGTAGCGTTGCGGTTTGGCACCAGCGTCAGCGCTGCGGATTTTCGCATCCCGGTGAACCCGCGATTTCTGCTGAATTCATTTGGTGTTATTTGTTTTGGGCTCGTAGGTCTGGAACTGGCGTCGGTGATGGGAGATGAAATCAAGGATCCCGAGCGCACGCTACCCGGAGCGGTGGTCTGGGGCGGAGTACTTTCCGGCTTCCTCTACATTGCGACGACGCTGACTTTGCTGATCGCCGTGAGCAAAAGTGACATTAATGTTCTGCAGGGAATTGTGCAGGCGGTAAGCCACATGGCCGCGAAAGTCGGCGTCGTGTGGATCGTCGCGCCATTCGCGCTGATGTTGAGCATTTCCATCGCGGGGATCGGGTCGGCATGGTTGGCTGGCTCGGCGCGGATTCCATTTGTTGCCGGACTGGATTCGTATCTGCCGAGCTGGCTGGGAAAAGTTCATCCTCGCTATGGAACGCCGTATGCAGCGCTGATCGTTCATTTTGTGGTCTCCACGATTCTCGTGCTGATCAGTTTTCTTGGTTCCGGCGTGCAGGAAACTTTTCAGCGTCTGCTATCGCTGGCGGTAGTGCTGCAGTTACTCCCGTTTCTCTATATTTTTGCAGCGCTCCTAAAGATCGCAGCGAATCCGCTGGCGGGGAAGGGACACTACAGTAAGAGCGTGTTGTGGGTAGCGGGTTCAAGCGGGTTGTTGATGACGATTCTCGGAATGATCTTCGCCTTTTCGCCGGCGCAACAGATCACCTCGGTGCTTTCATACGAATCCTGGATGTTCGGCGGCACAGCGTTTTTCATCGGTCTCGCGGTATTCTTTTTCTTTGTGTATGGAAGACGGAAGAGTGCTGGGCAAGCAGCCAGGCGAGTTTAATAAAAGTTTGCGCGGGAGAAGATCATGGTAAGCGAGGCAAAGTCTGGCGTTCACAGATATCAGATGTATATCAACGGCGAGTTTGTTGAGAGCGCTAGCAAGCAGTATTTTCCGGTAGTAGATCCTTCGACGGAAGAAATAATGGCCGAAGTCCCGGAAGCGAATGAAGTAGACGTGAATCGGGCGGTCGCCGCAGCACGAGTTGCTTTTGATTCAGGACCTTGGCCCCAAACTACGGCGCAAGACCGTGGGCGCATCCTTTTCCGGCTCGCCGAACGCATTCGCAAGGAAGCTGCGCACTTGGCCGAACTGGAATCGCGCAATTCGGGCAAGCCTATCGTCGAGGCGGAGTATGACATCGCCGACGCGGCCACCTGCTTCGAATACTACGGCGGAATGGCCACCAAGATTCTCGGGCAGGTAAATCCCGTGCCGGACAACGCGCTGAGCCTTTCTCTTCGCGAGCCGATCGGAGTTGCTGCACAGATAATTCCCTGGAATTACCCGCTGCTGATGGCTGCATGGAAGCTGGCCCCGGCGATTGCTGCGGGCTGCACGTGCGTTTTGAAACCTGCGGAACAGACTCCGCTCACCGCGCTGGAATTGGCGAGTTATCTCACAGACGCTGGATTACCTCCCGGAGTGGTGAATGTCATCACCGGTTTCGGTGAAGAGTGCGGCGCGCCGCTTGTGAAACATCCTGACGTGAACAAAGTCGCCTTCACGGGCAGCGCGTCAGTGGGGAAAGCGATCATGAAGGCGGCGGCTGACACAGTGAAACGTGTCACGCTCGAATTGGGCGGCAAATCACCAAACATATTTTTCGCCGACGCGGATTTTGAATCCGCCATTGACGGTGCGCTCTTCGGAGTGTTCATCAATCAGGGAGAAGTCTGCTCGGCGGGAAGCCGCATCCTGGTGGAGAAATCCATCTATCCGAAATTCGTGGAAGCGATGAGCGCGAAGGCGAAAACTATTCGCCTGGGTCCGCCGCTCGAACGCGAAACAAAGATGGGTCCGCTGGTGAGCAAGGATCAATTCGATCGTGTGCGTTCGTATCAGGAACTGGGCAAGAAAGAAGCCAAGCTTGCAGCCGGCGGCGGACGCGCTGCGTCAATGGCTCGCGGCTACTATGTGGAGCCGACTATATTTTACGACGTGGACAATTCCGCCCGCATCGCGCAGGAAGAGATTTTTGGCCCGGTGGCAGCAGTCATTCCGTTTACCGGGGAAACTGAAGCGCTTCGGATCGCGAACGCCACGCCATATGGACTGGCCGCAGCCGTTTGGTCGCGTGATATTTTCAAAGCGCTTCGGATGGTAAAGGCTCTCCGCGCCGGAATTGTTTGGGTGAATCACATGCAACCCACCTATGTCGAGGCGCCCTGGGGCGGGTACAAGCAATCAGGGTTTGGCCGCGAGTTGGGGCCGTGGGGAATCGAAGAATATCTCGAGACGAAACAAGTTCACATCAATTTGAACGAACAGCCGATCGGATGGTACTGATATGGCCACAATTCAATTGCGCACGCCGATACCGGGGCCCAAATCACAGGAATGGATGAAGCGGCGTCAGGCTGCCGTCGCACGCGGAGTTTCGCACGCCACGTCAATTTTCGCGGCACGCGCGGAAGGTGCCACGCTTGAAGACGTGGATGGAAACCGGTTTCTGGACTTTGCCGGCGGCATCGGAGTGGTAAATGTAGGCCATCGCGCACCAAGCGTTGTAGATGCCATCAGGAAGCAGCTTGACGCGTTCGTGCATACCTGCTTCAGCGTCGCTCCTTATGGGAAATATGTGGAATTAGCCGAGAAGCTGAATTCTCTGGTTCCGGGAAAGTTTCCAAAGAAAACAATTCTCGTTAATAGCGGCGCGGAAGCTATTGAAAACGCCGTGAAAATAGCGCGCTGCTACACGCATCGTCCGGCAATTATTTGCTTTGAAGACGCTTTCCACGGACGCACGATGCTCACCATGTCGCTCACAAGCAAAACGCATCCGTACAAAGCCGGATTCGAGCCCTTCGCGACGGACATTTATCGCATCCCTTACGCGTATTGCTATCGGTGCTCGTATTCTCTGCAATACCCTTCATGTGGCGTTTTCTGCGCGCACCATTTGGAGGACACCTTCAAGCGCGTGGTGGCTGCGGAAGCTGTCGCGGCGGTGGTTGTGGAACCCGTGCTCGGCGAAGGCGGTTTCGTCGCGCCTCCCGCTGAATTTTTCACCGTCATCCAGGAGATCTGCAGGCGCAACAAGATTCTTTTCATCGCCGATGAAGTGCAGACTGGTTTCGGCCGCACAGGAGCGATGTTTGCCTCCGAGCGGTATGGAATCACACCGGATATTCTTGTCAGCGCGAAATCGATCGCTGATGGGCTGCCGCTAGCTGCAGTGACCGGCCGCGCGGAAATCATGGACGCGCCCGGACTGGGCGGTCTGGGCGGCACTTACGGCGGTAATCCGCTCGCTTGCGCCGCCGCGCTTGCGGTTATTGAAACGACGGAGGGCGAAAATCTTCCGGCCCGCGCGGAAAGAATTGGAGCTCGGTTTGACGCGCGCGCCCGCGAATGGCAAAAGCGCTGGCCGCTGATCGGCGATGTCCGTGGTTTAGGAGCAATGCGCGCGCTGGAACTTGTCCGGCCAGGCACGACGCGAGAGCCTGCAAAAGAGGAAACGGAGAGGGTCCTTCAATACTGTCTCGAGCACGGCCTCATCCTCGTTTCCGCGGGAAGTTACGGCAACGTGATACGTCTGCTTATGCCGTTGGTAATTACCGACGACCAATTCGATGAAGGCCTGCAAGTGCTCGAAGGCGCGCTGATGCACGTGGCTGAATCGGTCGAGACTGCACCGCGCCACGGCTGATCAAACAGAGGTTGCAGCGAGTAATTCAGCGTCGGCAGCTGATCCGGTGCCCGCTTCGTTCCAGGCCGGCCACGTACGGACTGCACCTCAGAATTAGAGAAGTCCCAGCGCCGAACGACTCTCTCGTTGTACTTGTTTCATGGTGCAGCCCCGCGGGCTTTTATCGGGACGCCAGCGCAGGAATCGTGTTCCATGGCGAAAACGTCCGCCAGTGAAGTGATCGAATTGAACTTCGACGACAAGTTTGTTGTCGAGGGGTTCCCATTCCATTGAATGCTTGGTGCTCCAGCGGCTTAAACCCCCGGGTGCCTTGCCCGTAAAGCCCGGGGGCTTGATTATTTTTTCTAGTTGTTTGGTCAAAGCCAGCCGATCTTCATTATGGATGGACGAACAGAATCCCACGTGATCGAGCAATCCTTCATCATTTTGAAGACCGAGCAGTAAAGAACCGATTAGCGGCTTCTTTTCCAAATAACGAAATCCGCCAACAACGCAATCGGCAGTTCTTTGCTTTTTGATCTTCTGCATGCCAGTGCGCTCGCCGGTCTGATAAGGGAGCTCAGTGCGCTTGGCCATGACTCCGTCGAGCCCCAAACCCATTCGAAACCACTTACGCGCAATAGCGATCTCATCCGTCACGGGCGACAACCGGATAGTTGTATTTTCATTCAAATACTTATGCGCGAACGCTTCTAGTGCTTTGCGACGTTCCCGAAGCCGAAGCTTTACCAGCGATCTTCCT
>Ga0302182_10000815_pt1 | contig 17945 bp, 16 predicted proteins | sample I_Palsa_N3_1_FD_198781 | JGI IMG/M metagenome (GOLD analysis project Ga0302182, IMG submission 198781) | Peat permafrost microbial communities from Stordalen Mire near Abisko, Sweden - I_Palsa_N3_1 | ecosystem: Environmental > Terrestrial > Soil > Palsa > Peat permafrost | place: Sweden...
GCTCAAAAAGGCTATGTTTTGATTCTATGGTGCGCCCGGAAGGATTCGAACCTCCGACCCTTTGGTTCGTAGCCAAATGCTCTATCCAACTGAGCTACGGGCGCACATTGCGTGGGTTGCAACCTTTTAAAGATATAGGATTTCACTCTCCGCGGCAAGCAGCGGAAAGGCTTCAGGCATCCCCATCGAAAAACAGATTTTGAACTCGAGCAACGATTGCCGTTCGGCTAGTTGGAATCTTTCTTAGGTGGAAAATGAGTGATGGTGCGCCCGGAGAGATTCGAACTCCCGACTCTTTGGTTCGAAGCCGTAAACCGACAAACTATCCCATCATGTCTTGAGCTATCAACAGCCAATAGAATAGGCCGCTTGAACAAAAATGGTCGTCTATTAAGCTGTCTGGTTGTATCTGGTTCTATCGAGAGAGCCCCCACAAAAACCCCCACAGTTCGATCTTCAAGAATGCTGATCTAGTACGTACGTCACGACCATACGGGCGAACAAGCCTAGCTTCGGGTTTGAGACAACAAGTTCAGCTCCGCGCAATGGCAAAAAGGGCAAACGCTCGCGCTCAGTGCCGTAAATGGTATAGTCCTCGACCGACGGAGGAAGCCACCATGGATTGCGGTACACCCGAGGAAGATATTTCCTGTTGATACGTTTTCGGAGGAAAGATCACTATCAGTCGAAGCACAAATCCACGCCGAGGAGTTTATGATGAAACGCTTCTACCTAGTACCACTCTTCGCTTTTCTCACCTCATTCAATGCCTTATTACCATCCACAGCGCATGCTGACACTTATCAGTCTGTGACCATAACTGTCGGTGACGCCGATTCAAACGATTACTTCCTGTATGGGATCGACAACACTGGGGATTTCGTCACCGATCGACCCAACTGCGACGGACGCGGTGATACTTGCTATTACTCTTTCATTTCGGGAGATCGGAGTTCTAGCAGTTTCAACCCTCCGGTGCTTGACTACGACAACAGCACAGTATGTGGTACCAGCGACCTAGCGGTAGAGATTTGTAATGAGGGTAGGGTCGCGTTCATCGCTAAAGGCCCAGCACCTTCTGTCGACACTTTATACTCTGGAATCCCTGCAGATTTGTCGATTGTCAAAAGTGGTGACTTCGGCTTCATCCATTCGTTGATGAACGGTAATGGAGACATAGTTTTTGATGATGGTAATAACTTTGAAGAATACATCGACGTCACGAGCCGTCTCGGGGTCACTCCAGAACCTTCGAGCTTCGTTCTTCTGAGCTCCGGTCTTCTTGGCCTTGCCGGAATAGTTCGACGCAAGTTAAAGTACGCGTAACAGAGCAGGGCGTCGCTCTATTACGCTGTACCCGCTATGGCGAGACCACAGAAGAAGGCGAATCATCATCTTCTTCTCCTTACGGAAGCCACGCCTCCGCCCACGGCGCAGGCGGGTTCAAGGTTGAGAAACTACCACCAGGCTTCGAGTTCCCGCTACAAAACGATGCTGTGCCTGCACAAGGAGGACAAATGCGAACCGTTTTGAGCATAGGAATTTGTGGGTTGACCTTTATGTCTGGCCTCGTGCAGGCGCAGCAACAGCCGCCCACTCCCGATAAACCGATCATCCAAGACCAGACGTTTGAGGCGCAACTTGAGTGGCGCAAAGCCTTGGTGGAAAAACCGGTGCCGGCAAAAGGATGTTTCAAGGTCGAATACCCGTCACAGGAATGGGTATCGACACCCTGTGTACCGTTACCCGCGAATCTCCTAAGACCCTCAATTGTTCCAAGGCTCAGGGGGGTCAAGCGAGGCACGCCTGAACCGCATGCGGATGCGGGCAATGGTGTCGACTACGTGGCACAGGCCACGAGCGGAACCATTGTTACCGCAACCGGCTCTTTTCCATCCGTCAAAACAACCGGCGAGATTAATGTTTCCGCCAATGGCATAACCAGCCGAAAAAACCAGTTTTCGCTGCAGTTGAACTCAAACCTTTTTAACACACGTGCTTGCATCGGGTCGATGACTGGGCAATGCCAAGGGTGGGAACAGTTTGTCCTGTCGAACGATCCGGGAAGCCCGCCGGGATATCTCTGGATTCAGTTCTGGCTTCTTGACTACGGTACGCCCTGTCCTCAGGGATGGGGAGCTTCCGGTTCTGATTGTTCGTATAACGGCAAAGGGACTGATCTACAGATCATTGGTAGCGTTCAAAGTCTTAAGAGCGTCTGGATGAAAGGTATCGCCAGCGCGGGAAATAAGGATCCGTTAGTCTTCCCCACAGATACGGTCCTCATCGGCTGGACGGACGTGGTGCCAGAAGCTAGAGCATTCAGTGCTGACAGTGTGTTGGACCTCGCCTCCCATTGGACACAATCCGAGTTCAACGTCTTCGGCGATTTGACCTTCCATCTAGCGCGGTTCAACCGGGGCACCGCGATCGAGGTCGAACAAAAACTCACCTTCGCTAATGATCTGGTGCCAAAGCCACTAATGGTGAATACAGATGGGACAACAGGTGAAACCAACAACCTTAATTTGGTACCTCCGCCGTGCGTGGATGGCCCGGTCTTGAGGTTCATGGAATCGAACACACCTAACGCGGTCTTCACGTGTCCTAAGTCTAGTTGCACCGAAGCGAAAGAGCGAGTTGCGCAGGATCAAGAGCAACTGGCGAAATTGCAGAAGGAGAGAAACGGTCCGACGTGTAAGGGGCTAGCTGAGTATGAATGCAGCAAGGCTGTTAGTGCCGTCGAAACTAAACTTGCAAATGACATAGCGTTTTCTCTGAAAGAATGTGTAGCACCCTAAGTTGCTGTTGCTTCACATCCAGGTTCTTTTTGACCAATCAAATAGGAGTCAAAAACGAAGTGAATAAAAACGCATGTGTTGGAGCAGCTGCAGGCCGCATTAGGTAGGGACTTATGTCCGTCTCATCCGAACCTGTCCCATAGTCATTAGGCCCGCGATCTCCATTGACACGCTACCGACAAATTGGCTCTGGGATAGACGGCTAGCGGCAGGCGAACTACACATCCTAGCCGGTGATGCCGGAACGGGTAAAACGACAGTTGCAATGGATAGGGTTGCGATGATCTCGCGGGGTGGCTCGTCCCGTGAAGGTCAATCCATGACACCAGGGGGACGTATTTTATCTGGAGCGGGGAGGACGATATTGCTGAGACATTCGCCCCAAGGCTGTATGCTGCGGATGCCGATAAGTGTCATTGCCACTTTATCGGCCGTACCCGCACGAATGGGTAATCTAGAGCGATAAGCCCCGTCGATTAGATTATTCAGATTCCAATCCGACAGATCGCAAATGACATGAAAAGCGTGATTGGGACGTTTCTAACCACTACAGGTATTTCTATAAATCACTCGACTGGAATGTCACTCAGCCATTTAATGCCTATGTTTAACAGGCTGTTACCGGCGTGAGTAGTTAAGACGAGAAGAAGAATGGTTAGACACACAACACCGATCATCATCGAATTGCTGAATCCGTTATAACCCTGCTTATCTGAAGTAGACACTGCTCGCTCGAACGTCACTATGCCAGCTTCTGATTCCCGACTTGGTTTCAACTTAGTCACTCCCGACGACGACGTTAGTTGGACACCATCGATGCTGAAGCTTATAGGGCCAAAAGTGGACGGGTCAAGAGATAAAATGAGCAATTTCTACGAACTAAAGTAACCATCCGGGCGCTTGATATGTCAATGGATTGAAGCTCGGCACAGCGTAATCATGTCGATTCAACTAAAACGCTTTATAGACAATATCTGGAGCAGGTGTGTTGAGTAGTTCCATTACCCCAACCAGAATGAAAACGAGTCCTGTATCCCAGACAGTTCGGAAGTAGCGCGAAGTTATTACGCAGTCCCCTCGAAAGTGGACCCGTAGAATGTTAGAACGTAGTATCCCCCAAAGCGTCAGAAACAAGGCAGATGCAATAAAAATCATCAGCCAGGTGATCCATAGCGCGGAACCTCCCAGAAGAGATCTCATTCTGCCAATTTCATGCCAGGTCGACCAAAACCACAGTAAGTAAAACGCAAAGAAGGTGAAGTTCAGGCCTTTACAAACGCATTCATACCAGAAGCTTTGACTTAGTAATTTATACCGCTTTCTCCCAAGAGCCTTTGCCAATTTCACTTGATAGATCTTATTGATACTGACGCCTGCACCCAATAACAAGCCGTAAAAGAGAAATTCTGAAGTTCTTCCATGCCATATCCCAATGAGAAAAAAGGTGAGGAAGAAAGCAAACACTCCAATCGACAGCTCCGCTTTCTGCGAGGGGAAGCGTCTCATCAGTGATAATAGCGTCGGATTGTACACATACTTTTTCAGCCAACCTGACAGGGTTATATGCCAGTGATTCCAGAACTCCAGAAAGTTGTCCGTAGAAAATGGTCTGTTAAAATTCTCTGGCAAAGTGATCCGCATGAAGCTAGCAATCCCTATGACAATATCGGTATACCCTGAAAAGTTGTAATAAAGATAGACGGGGTATGTCGCCGCGATTATGGCCCCAGTGACTGACCTGGTCAGCAACGGCTGTTCCGGCGACAGCGCGATGATTGCATGGTTTTGGATAATTGAAAGGATCAACGCGATCACATTGACCTTGAAGAACCCCACGATCACTCTTTCAAGACCATTCCCAATGTTTATTATTGTCAGTTCAGGCCGGACTAGGGGAAGGTGCTGACCTATAAAGTCGGGATAGCTTTGAATTGGTCCTGAAACCAAGGTAGTGAAGTTGAGCGTGTAATTGAGATAAGAAACAAAGCCTACTTCATCATTGATACCACCCTGATGAGAATCAATAATCAGGTGCATTACCCGAAAGAACACGAACGACAACCCCAGGGTAAGGTATGCAAACGGTAGGAACGAAGCGTGCGGAAGAAACGTGTACTTTTTCAGCCAAATGAAGGCTAAGACGGTTAGTACTACAACTGTGATGAAAATCTCTCGTCTATGAGGTCGCTGCATGATACGGATAGCCACGTATCCGCAAATTATGAATGAAAGTAGTGGTACAAAAGTTTTGAGGTTTAAGGAATAAGTGAGCAAGAACACGATATTGGCGGCAAAGAGAACTGAACGACGCCATGCGACGCCTTTAAAACAGTTGTAGATCACCACAACTAATAGCGCGAAGCCGAGAAAGCTAAATGATGCTATCGGCATGTGTCAAAGTCCCTCAGGGTGGTTGTGCGAGCTTGCGGTAGCACAGCCTGTTATTAGGGGCTTGGGGCCGCTGGTCAAGTAGTCAACGAGCGGGCGGCTGACAAAGGCATGGCCCTCACCATTCAAATGTCCATCCACAATGTAAAAAAGCTTATTCGCACCGGGAGATTGCCGAAATGCAGGGAGAGAATCTATGTATTGAATACCATGCTGTGTTGCAATCTGGTGTAAGCGACTGTTCAATAGCGTTGCATTGACATTCGGAAGAGGCGTTTTCAGGAAGAGCGTTGATGTCTGAGGCTCATCGGGCATTTCGATAAGGACCATAGGCACATTCGCAGCTCGTGCTTTTTCCGCCATTTCCCCTAAAAGAATGTCTGCGTTTTGTAAACGTCGTTCCCACGCCGAGGAGAGCGGCTCCCGAAGAAAATCTGCCTTATCTCCATAAAGCATGAATAGCCGAAGATAAGTGGACGGATCTTGAAGCATGTAATGCTCAGCCGCTACGGCGGTCCTACTGTTCTTGAGCATCATGTTCACGCGTCTAATTAAGATGTGGTTTTGCTTGGTCTCGGCAGACTTGGTTTTTACCGTAATCTGTTCGTGTCGGTCTTTGACCTCATCGTCGGTTGTCACTTCAATGTCGTATGGGGTCATGGCTACAATAAGCACATCAGGTTTCAGTGCTAGCGCCTCATCAGTACGGCGAAACATGCAAACCATAGAGCATTGCAATCGACTGAGATTTTGGAGTTCCACAGGTCTCTTACATCGATTTCTAAGCTCGGTTACAGCACGCTGTGCAAACGTATGGTCGTAGTCGACTAGGAATCCGTCAGCCACAGATGATCCGATCACCGCGATCCTAACCGTGTCCTTCGGCCTCGATTTGCAGGATTCTTTTGTACGGTAGCCGCATTCGTTGTACTGCGTCTCAACCCACGGGCCTTCGGAGGTCTTGACACGCCCCTTGCAGTTTGCACGAAATCTGTAGCCACCAGTACCGTCATCATATTGGCAGTTGTCGACTTCATGCGAGACAAAATAGTGACTGGCGGTTGCTTCGCATAGAAGGAGGAGAGATACGAGCGTAAGGACGCTTAGCAGCGGTAGAAGCCAAATGTCCCTTTTCGGCAGAGTCTTCCTCGGCGAATTGTCTTCTGATGGAGGATTCATCGAGCCCCTTGAATTATCTAAGTTAAGCGTGCTTTGGTTCAAAACTAGTGGTAGAGTATGCTCCGGTTCTGTGCAGCCAAATTGGGATGCCTTCAATGAATAGCGGGGCTCTCGCTTAAGTTTTCTTCCTGATCAATTGGGCAAGGTCACCCACTGTTTTAAGATTTCCCACTTCTGCAGCAGAGAAAGAAATGTGAAACGCCTTTTCTACAGAAAGCACAAGACGAATATGCTTAAGGCTGTCCCATCCGTCAACGTCTGCAGCAGTTAGTTCTGGCGTGGCAATTAGATCGTCGTCGTCAAACACGTCTTGCATTACTTGGGTTAGTCGTTCATATACTTCCTGCAATTCCAAAGGACACCTCTTTGAAAGTCATCTTCTGTCAGCGCATTCTACTGATCGAGCGGTAGATAAGTACCATCTGAGCTGCTTACTGGGTCAAGCTTTTCAAAACCGATGGATTTGACGCTCATGGGAACACCGTTGACTTCCGCTGTGCTTACGTTGAGCAACCAGAGTGTAGTTCCGTCCGACTCAGAGCTTGTAGATTTGAACCCTAGCAGCGGATAGTGATCCTTTACCATCCCATTGCGATCGGTCGGCTTGTAAACGCCGATAAGATTTTCTATTCCACAAGTACCTGCGTGCTTGAGCAATTCTTGGAGAACGGTTTCCTGCACGCGGCGACCGAGGACGCGGCAACTCATCAACCAAGTATCGATTTCCCAACATCGAGTTCCGCTGAGACGACATATCACCACGCTGATCATGCCGTTGTCTCCAAATGTGTCTAAGAGGCGGACCTGCAGTGTAAAGCAATTGGGATCGTGTTCTGCATCTGCGACTTCTGACTCTGTATAGCGGCGGGTGGTCAGATTGTATTGGTTCGATTTATTGATCAGCTGCGCAATCCTGCTCCTGCCTGTCTTATCAAATGGCTGGAAAATGATCTCCATGTTGAGGGAAGAGAGGTAAGCATCAACGTCACCTGCTTTTTTCTGAAGCGTGATTCGTCGAGCATTGTCCTGGTAATACTCAGCGCGTTTCGAGTCTTCCGAAGAGAACGCCACTGATTCGAAGTATCCAGCGGCGCTCAGGGTTCGAGCAAAGAGCGCAGGGTCTTCGGGTAATTCGGGAACCGCGACTTGTGGAAGAATTCCACGGACCAAGCCCCGTTCCACCGGATTATCGTCCAGAAAGACCATCGCATCGAGCCCAAGGGATAATTCCTCGGCGATAGCTTGAATGTTTGTAGCCTTGTCTTGCCAATTGGCTTGGAAGACTGCGAAATGCTCCTCTTTGAGCAACATTTCAGGATGTTCGCGAAAAGGCCTGCGGGCAACCTCATCGTTGTTTTTCGATGAAACAGCGAGCACTACTCCTCTATCGCGTAAAGCGAGTGCCATTCTCTGGACAGCGAGGTGTGCTTCGCCAGTTGAATCGCCTTGCGCAATCTTAATCCCCTCTAGGCCATCGTCCCCAACTACGCCGCCCCATAACGTATTGTCTAAATCGAGAATCAGACACCGACGGCTCTTCCCACGTAACGCTCCGAGGATGCGTGCTACATGGTCAGCGTAAAGCGGAACTAGTTCATCTGCAAATGGCAGTTTTGCAAGGTTCCACTGTGATGGGGAATGCCAATTCGCAAGCCCGATGGTCTCCGCAATCGCTGCGACATCAAGCAGGACATCATCCGTACCGTAAATACTTTCAGCTATGCCGATATTGAGTGCGTCAAGCATTTGGCGCGGAGCACCAGGGAGTAGTCTGTCCAGACTCCCGAAGAGACCTTCCGGGAAAGGAACAAAAGTCTGAAGGATGCAAATAGCGCCTGAGTTCTTTCTTATTCCATCCCTGATTGTTCGCAGGTGTTCGAGTGCCTGTGCCACTAGCTCTAATGAAAGATGCTTGTTGCCTGGCACTTCTCTGAGCATAAGGTAGCGCAAATCGATTGCGACCAGAACTGCATCTGGCTTCGCTCGATTAACGATTGAGTTTGGATCCAGAGCTTCTTGGATTACTTGACCGTAATCTGCTTTGACGCATTCAAGGGCTATCCCCCGCCTAAGCGCCGTAGCTTCGAGCGCTGGAATTATGAAGTCAATGGTGGAATTACTCAGAACCCCAAGACGAAATGATGACAATGGCGCTAGAGATTTACCGCCTTCTCGTAAGCTGCCAAGGACCTTTGAGAGGCGGTTGAGCTGGTTTCCGTTGAGACTATAGTTGGCGAGTCTCTGGAGGTCTAGGCCAACATCGCTATCAAGCTTGGCAACTGCTCGGCAGTCAGATGTGAAGTTTATTGGGGCCTGAGGTAACCAACTCAGATTTAGGTAGGTATTGCCACTCATTAGTGTCAGGAACTCCCCCGGTTGATCTGGCCTAACGATCAGATGCAGACATTCGTATTCGCTTAGTTCAAGAAATATGAGGTCTAACGAAAGTAACTTGAAATACAGTTACTCTTTCTACCCGATTGAGCTTGCTTAACCTTGTCTGAACTATATCGACGAAACCTAAAGACGTACATGAAAATCTTAGCTAGGTCCCCAGTGCGGAAGCGTAATCGGCGCGCCCCAGGGCGGAGCGCCTACAGCTTGAAGTTTTCTCTTAAAGACCTTTCCACCGCCAAGAACATAGAGTGTTCGAAAGTCGCTGTCGCCGAATGCGATTCCAGTCGCCTCGACATTGCCAGGCAGAGGAATTATTGCTGTGACTCTTCCGTTGCGGTCGAATACTTGTATTCCAAACCTCGTTGCCACGTAGGCCCGCCCGGCTTGATCCATACTGATCGCGCTTGCTCCGCTGTAGTCAGAGTCCGAAGGGACGTAGAAGTCGTAGAACGGCGCTACTGAATCGAGCGTCCCGTCCGGAAGAACGCGATAACTTAGGCCTTTTCTCGACTCATATTGCGCCACAAAGAGCCAGCGGTCATCTGGGGAAAAGGCAACCCCGCTTGCTGACCTTAGATCGCCGCTGAGTCTTAAGCGGTCTCCGCTTCGGCGTATGAGCCAAGCTTCGTTTCTTCCGTTTGAACCCGTGGTCGTGGCATAGATGTCACCATTGCTTCTCACAGTAAACATTCGAATGCTAAGGTCTCGGGCTATTGTCGTCGGCTTTCCAGCTGAAACACCGCTTTCCGATATTGAGATCCCGCCGTTAGCGAGAGCTGAATACAAGCTACCCTCTGGTCCGAAGGCGAAAAAGGTACTGCTGGGCGCTTGAAGACAGTCCTTGCCATTTCCGTTCTGATAAAAAATTCGACCCTGTCGGTCTGACGCAAGCGCATTGGGGAGTGAACACAAGTTAGTGACAGCTTGCCAGTTCTCATCGGGGTCAAGGATCGACTTTAGCACGGGGTTCCCGGACCTTCCAGAGCGAACGGGAGCGGGCCAATCCTTCCAAAGCCACAACATCGCATCCGGAAAGACCGACGCCGCTTGCCTTGCATCATGTGTACCCACCCCCCAGACGTGTCGCACGTTGTAGCCTCCAAATTCGAGCGCCCGGCTTAGAGTCTGATTCGACATCCACCAGTCACCCATCTCGGGGCCGCCGTCCCATTCGTCATGGACACCATCTTGCATAAAAATCCGGATAGGCTTTGGTTCAGTTTTTCGAACCAGCACGTAATACTGCTCTCCACCACGCATGCCCACGTATGTTCCGATAGCGCTGAAGACTCGGTGAAAGGCATCCGGCCTATTCCAGGCAGCTGTGAAGGCGCCAATCGCTCCGGTACTGCCACCGCCAATCGCCCTGTCATCTGGATTAGAGGACAAGAGAATGGGAACTCTGTCGGGGGTTCGATGGGCCTGGACCTGAGGCAAAACTTCTTCCAGCAAAAACCGAACCAACCGATCGTCAAGGCTGTCGAATTCCAAGCTTCGGTCAAAACGAGGATTGTCCGAGGGCTCAGCCGTAGAGACTAGCCCCGGAGGAACGCCGATTCCAATCGTCACCGGCATCGCATGGCGTGAAATCAAATTATCGAACACTGTCTGCGCATTGAAGCCTAGTCCGTCAAGCCCAATATAGACGCAAGCCGGCTTATCTCCTCTATACGCATCAGGTACATATACCGTTATCGTTCGCTTGGTCCCAGGAAAGATCTTCGAAGAGGCTATTTGAAATTGGAAACTCTTCCCCTTGCGGATCGCCGGATTTGGAAGCGAATCCTGTCCCAGAGAATAATTGTTGCTGGCAGGCGGAACGGACGGCTCATAGACGGATTGCTGATTGTCCAGGTGGGTAATAGGCTCGTTGACCTGGCAAGATATCGAACCAAATGCTACTAAGAACATAGCTGTAATGATGGTATTGCTTCTGGTGTTCATCAGGTGGCCATCCGATATTGGTTAGTCGTGATAGCAGATCAGTATTCGATAGTGCCTTATTCGCACTATTGGTGTCACGTCTCTGACCCAAGCCTTCACACGCTGCACGACTTCATTAGCATGGAGAAACACGAGAACTTCAGCTAGGAGGTGCTGTTCGGAGACAAGAATGCTGTCTCGCAAATGCTGGGGGCCAGAGCACGTGTGAACCATCATCACCGCCGTAGAGATCCGGATACATTCAGGCTTGCTTTCCCAGTGTTCTCGCCCGTTGCCTCATGGCGGTTTACGCTCTTCCTTGATTGCGCATATGTATCTACCCTCGCCCTGTATTCCGAAGGTGCTTTTGCACTGCGCCAACAATCTTCTTTGGGTTGTGGTCGATGTAGGCGGCGATCATACTGTCCGACGTGCCGTGAAAGTGATTCTCCTCATGTACGCTGACGCTGTCACCCACAATCGAACTGCCCCTCAGCTCATTCATCGTTGGCGCCGGGATGACGGCTTCTCCCTCAGATTATGGAGAGATACAGCCATACTCGGAATGAAGCGAAACGGATCGCGATCTCTGCGCTTGACGCAGGTGGCCCCACAAAAACCCGCACAGCGACCGCATGACGTTGAGGCTTGTGAAACCTAAGTTATTGATAAGTATGGTGCGCCCGGAGAGATTCGAACTCCCGACCCTTTGGTTCGAAGCCAAATGCTCTATCCAGCTGAGCTACGGGCGCGTAAAAACAGGGAACTACAGCATCCTAAAAATACCGGAGAAACTACTCTCCGGCAACTAACTCGCGGCGGCGGGTTCCGCCGGCAGCGGAGGAGCGAACATCGGCATCGTCTCGACAATATCCAAACCCGCGCGGCGCAAAAGTTGATGAATCACAGGCTCAGTCAATCGCGTAGCGTCATATTCCACCCGAACTGTCTTTTTGGCCTCGTCGAGCACCATGTGGCGAACACCGTACACCTCACGCATCTTCGCCATCGCCACAACCGAGGCTTCAGTCGGAGGAACCCCATAACGGTAAAGAACATCAAGCTGTGTCATGACTCCGATGATATCAGCGCACCTGCAGCCTGTTTTCCTCCCTGTTACTTCAAGCCCCAACGTCGCAATATCTTGTCGTGTCGAGACGATTCTTGAGGATGATCTAACTTCTATAAGTAAATGAAATGAAACTACTTACATCTCGGCAAAAGGGGAACCGTCCTTGAAAACGTCAGCTTCCAGCCTCACATCCGTGTGAGATAGCTGGTGATCTCAGGGCTGGTCCATACCTGCGCACCGATGAACTTGCGGCGCAGCACTCCCTCTTTGTCGATGATGTAGGTCTCGGGAATCTGTACCGTCCCATAAAGCGCATTCACCTTCTGATCCTCGTCGCGAACCGTGAGCAGATCGACATGGTGATCGACTAGAAAGCGCCTGTACACATCCGGGTCCTGGTCCATACTCACTGCAACAATCGCCAGATTCGGCATCTGCTTCTGCAGCGCCAGCAGGCTGGGAAGCTCTTCGATGCACGGCGCGCACCACGTTGCCCAAAGGTTCAACACCACCACCCGACCGCGCAGCTTGCTCAGATCAACTGTCCGCGTACCGTCGCCCATCACAAACTGAGGCGCAGGCTTATCGATATTTCCCGGATGGCCACCCCGGTCACACCCCGCCACCAGCAGCGATCCCAGCAACACACTCATCAACAATCTACGCACAAGTCACTCCACTTCCTATAATACGAAGTCGTGAACGACACAGACCCCACGCAGGCCCCAAATTCAAACGAAACACCCGACCTCGAACTCTCGGTCATCATTCCAGCCCGCAACGAGCAGCGTTCGCTGCCCGCATGTCTGGCCTCCATTCTCACCCAGTCTGAGCCAGGTTTCCTCCTCGATCATCAGTGGGAACTTATCATCGTCAACGACGACTCCACCGACAACACGCGCAACATCGCCGCCGAAGCAGCCGCGAGCCACGCAGGAGTCCACGTTCTCGACGCCCCTAAGCTCGACCTCACCATCAACGGAGGATTCACCGGCAAGAACAACGCCTGCTGGACCGGCGCACAAGCAGCATGCGGCAAGTATCTCCTCTTCACCGACGCAGACACCATCCACGAAACCAACGACATCTCCCGCTCCCTCCGCGAAGCCGATCGCCATCAGGTCTCGCTGCTCTCCTACTCGCCTCGCCAGATCGTCACCGGCTTCTGGCAGCACGCCGTCATGCCGCTCATCTTCTCCGAGCTGGCCTCCGTCTACCCTCCCAAGCAAGTCAACGACCCAACCCGTCGCCTCGCCGCGGCCAACGGCCAATTTCTGCTGGTCGAACGCGAAGCCTACTTCGCCGTCGGCGGCCATCGCGCCGTAGGCAAAAGCATCCTCGAGGATGTCGCCCTCGCCGAGAACATAAAACACGGCACCCGAACCATCCGCTTCCGCTACGCGCCCGAAGCACTCTCCACCCATATGTATCGCACAACCTCCGAGATGGTCGAAGGCTGGACCAAAAATCTCGCGATCCTCTTCCCAAAGCCTGTCGCGCTGGCGCTCTGGCGCGTCCTCGACATCATTCTTTTCTTCGGCCTACCCGTCGCTGCACTCGGCCTCTACTGGCTGCAACCGTGGCAACGAAGCGTAATCCTTCTCATCTGGGTTCGGACCCTCTGGCGCTTCTACTCCCGTGTCGCACGCTCCAACTTCCCGCCAATCGACATAGCTATTTCTATACTTGGCGTACCCTTTTTCATCTACCTGCTCCTCCGCAGCGTAAGCCACCATCGCTACAAAAAAAGCGTCACCTGGAAGGAACGTAACTACAACGCAGGCTCATAGTTACCATCGGTCTTGCATCCACCAATCCCCAAATTACGTCTAACCACAGGAATAACGATGATCTTTCTAACCCGCAAAGCCGAATTCTCCTCCGCCCACTTCTATTGGGTCGAGGCGTGGTCGCCTGAGGAGAACCTGCGCGTCTTCGGCAAGTGCGCAAATCGCAACGGTCACGGGCACAATTACACCCTTGAGGTCACGGTCGCTGGTTCGGTAGATCCCACCTCAGGCTTCGTTGTCGATCTCAAAGAGTTGAAGGATATCCTCGAGCGCGAAGTTGTCAGCATCTACGACCACCGCCATCTGAACCTCGAAGTCCCTGAATTCAGGGCTACAATTCCCACTACAGAGAACATCGCCATCGCGATCTGGCAGCGCCTCGACAACAAGATCCCTCACGCAAAGCTACACCGCGTTCGCGTCTACGAGATGCCCGATCTCTTCGCAGACTACTATGGGGAGCGATGAAAGCTCATCTCAATCGCCGCTATCACTTCAGTGCCTCACATCGCCTCCACACCGAGGCCTATGACGCTGCGAAAAACTATGCCGTCTTCGGCAAATGCAATAATCCCCACGGCCATGGCCACAACTACACTGTGCAGGTAACTCTCAGCGGTCAGGTAGACCCTTCAACCGGAATGGTTTGCAATCTTGCCGAACTTGACGCCTTCGCACAAACAAATCTTCTCGCTCGGTTCGACCACATGAACCTCAACACCTTGGACTGTTTTGCGAATACTGTCTCCACAACAGAGAATCTAAGTATCGAGATCTATCGCATCTTCCAACGCTTTCCCTCGGCCCATCTAGAGCACGTTCATGTTGAGGAGACCAGCAATAACTCGTTCGACTACGCCGGCAGTGAGACACCAATGCCGGGCACGATCTAAGAAAGGCCAATCCCATGCCACGCACCGCGGCCACTATTGAACCATCGCTTCTCGACACTCTTTCGACCCAGGATCTCTACCGCGAACTGCTCCTCCGCATCGGAGAAGATCCCACCCGTGACGGTCTCCTCCGCACTCCAGAGCGCATGGAAAAGTCCATGGCGTTTCTCACACGTGGCTACACGATGAACGTTACCGACGTTCTCCACGAAGCTCTCTTCGACGTCGACTACGACGAGATGGTCATCGTCAAGGACATCGAATTCTTCTCCCAGTGCGAGCATCACCTCCTCCCATTCTTCGGCAAGGCACACATCGCCTACGTCCCCAATGGAAAGGTCATCGGCCTCAGCAAGATCCCGCGCCTTGTGGATGTATTCGCGCGGCGGTTGCAGGTTCAGGAGCGTCTGACCCGTCAGATCGGCGACGCCATCACAGACGCCATTCACCCGCAGGGCGTCGCTGTGATCCTCGAAGCTCAACACCTCTGCATGATGATGCGCGGCGTCGAAAAGCAACACTCTTCAACGGTCACCTCTGCCATGCTTGGCGTCTTCAAGACTCAACTTCAGACGCGCAACGAGTTCCTTTCTTTGGTTCGTGGTCAAAGGAACGGCTTCTAGCAGCTAAACTGGAGATTGAATGAATGGTCTCCTTGTACTCGATAAGCCCTCCGGCATTACCTCGCACGACGTTGTCTCCATCGTCCGCAGAGCCACTGGCGAGAAATCCATCGGTCATCTCGGGACTCTCGATCCCATGGCCACCGGTGTTCTGCCGCTTCTACTCGGTAAATACACTCGACTGGCACAGTTCTTCGGACAGGCAGACAAACACTACTCCGGCCATATTCGCTTTGGCTTTGCAACCGACAGCTTCGATGCGGACGGCGTTCCCACCTCCGATCTACAACCTCTGTCTCAGTCGCTCGAAGAACTGAGACTGTTAGGTAGAAAATTTCATGGTGAACTGGACCAGGTTCCACCGATCTTCTCCGCAAAGAAGATCAACGGCGTTGCCGCGCACAAACTGGCGCGCGCGGGAGTGGAGGTCGCAGTCAAGCCCGCACGCATCACAATCCACAACTTCGAATTGACCTCTCTCGATCACGACACCGCATCATTCATCATGTCAGTCTCTGCTGGTGGTTATGTCCGTTCCGTAGCGCACGAACTAGGGCAGTTAGCAAACTGCGGAGCGCACCTATCCAGTCTGCGTCGCACGAGTGCTGGCGCATTCTCCCTGGAGCAATCGATCACGATCGATCAGCTCAAAGCCGCCTCCATCTCCGAACTTGAAGCGCTGTTGCCGCACCCGCGCACGCTGCTTCCCGAGATGCCATCCGTCACAGTGGACGATCAGCTTGCTGGTCGCCTTCGAAACGGAATGCAAGTCAACCTGCCCGAATTCTCAAACGCTCCATTAGTCAAAGTATTCACCACTCCGACCGACTTACTGGCAATCACCCGCCGCATCGCAGGCACTCTGATGCAGCCCATCGTCGTCATCGGCTAGGGTTGTTTTTTCAGCAGCGGCGTCACAAGAGGCAGTACATTCTTCGCCACCACCTGGTTGCCGGCACTTGTTGCATGGGTCCTGTCAGCCTGCATCATTCCGTCAACGCCAAAGACCCCCTTCAGCAGAAACGGCAGCAGAGGCACGTGATACTTCGCGGCGAGCATCGCATAGGTGTCGTTAAACTGCTTGATGTAATCCGGGCCATAATCCGGAGGCAAAGTAATTCCAGCCAGTACCACCTTCGTTCCGCTCGCCTTGAGCCTGCCAACAATCGTGTCCAGATTTTTCCGTGAATCTTCAATGCGAAGGCCGCGAAGCCCGTCGTTCCCGCCAAACTCCACCACCACCACGACTGGCTTCAACGCAATGACCGTATCAATACGATCAGCCCCGTCTTTCGTGGTGTTCCCGCTGATGCCCTCATTGACGACGCGATAGTTGAATCCTTCCGCGTTCAGATCCGTCTGAAGATAGTCAGGATAGCTCTGTCCGAGGTCAGTCCCGAAGCCGGCAGTAAGGCTATCTCCAAAGCAAACGATGACAGGTCTCTTGTCGCCCACTGGGGCCGAAGCAGTTTCTGATGGCTCTACAGAGATCGGCTGGCTCGAATCCGCTGTCTCAACTGGCTTTGATGCCTTATCGTCGCGGCACCCACTCAACGAAAGCCCCGTCATCAAAAGAGATAAGACCGCTAGAATAGCTACAGGCATTGTTCTCCGCATCTCTACAAAGTAACAAAACCGTTGCCGAAGAAGGAGATCTCCGAAGTTGACCTACCAACCTCCCATGATCGCTGTGAAAGACCTCCGTAAGTCAATCCGCAACGGTCCCAGAACCGTCGACATTCTCAAAGGACTGGACTTCACCGTTCCGAAAGGTCAGTTCGCCGCAATCATGGGCTCGAGCGGTAGCGGAAAGTCTACCCTCCTCGGTCTGCTGGCAGGCCTCGACACTCCAAGCGCAGGCAGTGTTCGACTCAACGGTACCGAGATTAGCTATCTTCCGGAGGACAAGTTAGCCCAGGTCCGCGGAAAGACCATCGGCTTTGTCTTCCAGTCCTATCAACTCATTCCAACTCTCACCGCGCTCGAAAATGTCCTGCTGCCGCATGAACTGAACGCAGACGCCAAAGAAAACGGCCACGCCAGAGCGCGCAATCTCCTCGAAAGTGTGGGCCTCGGCGATCGCATGGACCACTATCCGGTCCAGCTATCCGGTGGCGAGCAGCAGCGAGTCGCCTTGGCACGCGCCTTCATCCTGCGCCCCCCCATCGTCCTCGCCGATGAACCCACCGGCAATCTCGACACCACCAACGGCGCCCACGTGCTGGAGCTTCTGCTAAACCTGAACCGCACCGAAGGCACGACGCTCGTCCTCGTTACCCACGATCCTGTCTTAGCCACCTACGCCAACCGCAGAATTACGCTGCGTGATGGGTTAATCATCGCCGACGAGATCAATCCAACTCCTGCCGAAACTCCACACGAAGCCGCACTGACCGAAGGCTGATGGCAACCCTCTCCTATCGCTCCGCAGCCAAAATCGCAGCCCGCGAGATGCACTCCTCTCGCGGCAAGTTCTTCTTCGTCGTCCTCTCTGTCGCAATCGGTGTCGCCGCGCTCACTGGAGTACGCGGCTTCTCGTCCTCGTTCCGTAGCACCCTGCTCAATCGAGCCCGCGCCATCATGGCCGCTGACCTCTCCGCAAGAATGTTCCAGCAGCCGACACCCGATCAGCAGAAGGCTTTGGACGAAATCGCCGCAACCGGCGTAGAGATCACACCCGTCACCGAACTCCTCTCGATGGCGTCCTCCGCCAAAACTCTCGACCCACTGCTGGTATCTCTCAAGTCCGTTGATCCCACAATGTATCCCTTCTACGGACAAGTAGAGCTAGCGCCAGCAGCCCAGCTAAAGACCGTGCTGACATCAAACACTGTTGCCGTTGCTGACGATCTTCTGGTACGGTTGAACCTCAAAGTTGG
>Ga0302182_10000816_pt1 | contig 17940 bp, 7 predicted proteins | sample I_Palsa_N3_1_FD_198781 | JGI IMG/M metagenome (GOLD analysis project Ga0302182, IMG submission 198781) | Peat permafrost microbial communities from Stordalen Mire near Abisko, Sweden - I_Palsa_N3_1 | ecosystem: Environmental > Terrestrial > Soil > Palsa > Peat permafrost | place: Sweden: Abisko...
ACCAACAGTTATTTGTTTTACTGTACGTTTAGGTTGAATTCGTTCTTTAGTTAATCGTCCACCTATTTTAATAGATAAACCAACCATTTTAGCAAGTGCAATAGGATTACTATTATAAATATTAAGATTATTAATAAAATCATTAACTTGTATAAATTTTAAATTTGCTTTATTGTTATCTAATAATTTAATATTACTGTTTAAATTATTTTTACTATTATTAGAATTAATATTATAAGGTACTATAGAAATAACCTCATTATTTATATTTTTAATTCCTAATTTATTAAAATTATTATAAACTAAATTTTTTGATTCTAATAAACTATTTTGTCGAGCACTTATTAATTTATTTGCTTGATTAATAACAATTTTTTTTCATAATTTTTTAAATATAACTGATGATTTATCTGTTGAACTATTTTTACTAATAATTTTAGATAATATAGCTGGTTCCAAACCTACATTTCATAAACGAATTAATTCTATACTTACATTTTTATTAAATATTTTAGAAAGTAAAATACCTAATCATTTAAATTTAATTATATTATTTCTTAAAAGATTACTATTATTATGAGCTTTATTATTATAAATTTCAAAGGATAAAAGAGCTTCTTTTATTTTATTATTTAAAATATTTAATTCATCTAAATTATAATTTTTATTAATAGGAATATTTGAATAATTATTAAATGTGTTAGTTAAAATTATATTATTTTTAATAATTAATTTTATAATTTTTATATTTAAATTAAATTTAGCGTAATCAATTTTTGGTGTTAAATTATTATTATCATTATTTAAAATTGAAGTATTATTTATTTTATCAAAATTTAATAATTTTTTTCCTAGTTTATTAATCAGAGATAATTGTCTATTTAATAATATTAAATTAAGCGTATTATTATTGTTATTATAATTAAGTAAAGTGTTATAAAATAAAATATTAGGATTAAATTGTTTAATAATATTATTTAGAATAAAATTAATAGAATCATTGTTTTTTTCAGTAAATTGAGATTTTAAATTAAATAATTTTTGGTTAATACTATTTATTAATTTTAAATTAACCATTAATTTATTTTTTGATAATTTATTTAACGAATCTATTTCTTTTGAGTAAGCATTTTCTATATTAATTTTTATTAAATTTGTTGCTAATAATTTATTACTTATAAGTTTATAATCATTTACAAAACTTAAATCACCTAAATAACCTTTTGAATCATAAACACCACCAAATAATTTATCTAAGGTATTTATAGAAACAGGGTGTGATATAGTTCCTTTACCTAAAATTTCAGTACTGTTATCATTATTATAATTTAATTTTTTGATAATTTTTAACATTAACAATTTATTAGAATTAATTTTTAAATTACTTAATCGTTTAGTATTTAAATAATCAAATTTATTAGTATTAGTAATTTTCATTACTAAATTACTTGTTCTAATATTTTTTCCTTTTAAATTATTAGAATTATTATTATTATTATTATTTAATGATTTATTATCAATAATTTTATCGTTTTTAATATAATTATCTATAGTATTTAAATCAATTATTTTATTATTTAAATTATTGATATTTAAATTAAGATAATCTTTTAATCATTTAATTATACTATTTTTAGTTATATTAGTAGAATTATTATTATTATTATTATTTAATATATTATTATCTGATAAATTATTAGTTAGTATATTAAATACACGGTTAGAATCTGTATTAGTAAATAATGAATCTTTTTTAACATTATTTTGGTAATAAGGTATTCTAATTATTAATTTATCATGTTTATTAATAAATTGAGGTTTTGCTATAACACAATAAAGTGAATTAAAAATTGAAGTTATAATTTTAATTATAAAATTAATAACACCAACGCGAGCTGAGCTATTTATAGAAGTATATTTAAAAATATTTTCATTTTCTTTATTTAAATTTATATTAGAATTTGTTCCTTTATTTTTACTAAAATTATAAGTAATATTTTGATTTAATGAACTACTCATTTTATCATTAATTTTAATGTGAGGATAATTTTGTATTCTTTTATTTATAGTTAATAAAAGTTTATTGTGAAGATTTAATTTAATTAATTGCATTTTTAAAACTTCTAATTGATTTTTAGTTAATTGTTTAGGTAATTTATTATTATATATTTTATTCATATTAATTTTAATTTTTATTTTTTATTTTTTATTTTCAAAGAGTTTAGATTTTGTTATTATAATTGTTTTAATTATTTTTAAATTAAAAAAACATTTTATTTATTATTAAAGTATTAAATATTTAAATAGTTATAATATTTTATTATAGTTAGTTTATCTTTTAAAAAAATAATAATAAAAACAAAAAATATTCGCCTTAGCGATAGTTTTATTATAAACTATTTTATAATATTAGTTTATAATATTACTTTCTCTACCCTATCTTCACTTTTTAAGCAAAGGGAGTTTTAATTTTAAATTAAATAAACCGGGTTAATATTTAGATTTTTATCCAATATATTATATAATTATAATCGGATCTTTTATATTATTATCTTTAAATTTTAAGTTTAAATAATAATGTAGATTAAATGATATTTTTTTAAAAAGTAATTGTCTAATAATTATTAAATAGACAATAAATATTTAAATAATTTGTGCTTAACTCGTATGCTTATATAATTGTAAACTATTTTTTTTAACTAAGCAATAATTTTAGATTATAAATAATCAATTTTATTTATAATACTAGTAAAGTAGTAATTAATTAATTTTAATTAAAATATGATTTATTATTAAAAATAATATAGGTTTATAAAGTAAAGATAAGTCAATCTAAAAAGCAAATAATTTAATAGTTAATTTTTTAAAATATAAGATTTTGTCCAATTACATTAAATTTTAAGCTTTGTAAAGGCAAGGGGACTTGAACCCCTACGGAATAATTTCCACTTCTACTTAACAAAAGATTGTCTACCAATTTCAACATGCCTTTATATTATTAAATAAATTCTTAATACAATATAATTCAATGGTATATTAAAATATATTGTTAAATAAAAATAATCAATAAAACCAAATTTTTAATATAATTTAAAATAAATAATTTATAATTATTTATAATGTATGAGTAGCCAGATTTGCACTGGCGTAACCGTAATGGAAACACGGGATTCTACTACTAAACTATACTCATATTAATTTTTTATAAAAACCTTTAACCCTCTTTTAATAAATAATAAATAATAAAATTAGATTATTATATTATAAAAAAACACTTTATCGGAATCGAACCAATAACGATTATGCCGAAAATAATTGCTTTACCATTAAGCTAAAAGTGCTACTATTTATTAAAATAAATTAATTATAAAATAAGTATGAATAAAGAGACTTGAACTCTTACGGGGAAAACCCATGAGCACCTAAAACCCACCTGGCTACCATTTCAGCATATTCATTTTATATTTATTAAAAGGGTTTGTTTTAAATAAAGGTTAGACATTAGAAGGAATCGAACCTTCGGAAAAAGCATTAACAGTACCCCGCATTAACCACTCTGCTATAATGTCATTCTAATTTCTATATTTATTAGGAATAAAATAAATAAAGTGTTTTATCGAAGATTTAAATTATTTAAAATAATAATAATAATAGTAAGACAAAATAAATATTTTTGTTAATTTAATATTCGGAACAGCCGGAGTTGAACCAGCAATCTCCTTGACCCAAACAAGGCAACTCAACCAATTAGTCTTTGTTCCGTTTATCATATCATAATATTTTAATTTAGATTTACAATTAATTCTAAGGAGTAACTTTAATTTATAAAAAAAATAATTATTTTATTCTAAAACCACAATGTCAAGGGCTATATTAGATTTGACTAATCTTCTCCCTAACTCCAATATTAATAATATAATATATTATTTTAGGGATGTTTTTATACTCTGCTTTTATATTATATCAATTAATTATTTTTTTTAATGTGGAAAATAATTAATATTTTGGATTAAGTAAAGCAAGAAAAACGTAAAATTTAAAGAACATATTTTAAATTAAATAAGTAATTAAAATAAAGAATAATATTATAAGTTAAGATAAGAAACTAATCTATTTACCAAAATAAGTTCGAGTAGAATTCATACCTTTAGTTAAGGCTCTAAAATCTTCTAAGCCTTCTCTAGTCAAATGAGTTTTGTTATTAACAATATTTATTCCTTTGCAGAAATCAATATAATCAAGAGCTTTGGCCCCTTGAATTTTAGCACCAGCTTCTTCAAATTTATTAATAAAATCATTAATATAAACTTTTGAATTTATTTTATAAACGTAAACTCCTTTAGCCTGATAATAAACCTTACCATAGCCTAAAAATTCAGCAATGTAATCTAAAACTATTTTACTAATTTCATTTTGAGTAATTGAAATATAATAACCACAAGCTTCACCTAATTTTCTAGATTTTTCTTTAGATACAGTTAGAGAAAAACTACCATCTGAATTAATAAAACCCGCTAATCAATGAAAATCAATTATAGAAAGGTTGGGTGAATAATTTGGAATAGTAATACTTTTATTATTTGGAAAAGCTTCTAATAAAGAATCTGATACACCTAATTTAAAATGTGATTTAAAAGCTATTATTTTAAGTAATAATTCGAGAGTTAGTTTACCACTTAATGATATTATATTTAAAACTTCAGATCATAATTGAAAATATACTAATTTATAAGTACATAAAGGATAATTAATAAAATGTTGTTGTATTATTTTTAATTCTGGTAAACTATTTACAATATAATTACAAGTATTGTCTTGGGGTTTAATATTAATATTACCAATTCCACCAAAAAATTGTTGTATATTTTGTAACATTATATAATTAGTAGGATTATAACCAGCAGTAATAAGAAATCTTAATTTAACGGTTCAACCTAATTTACTATCAGGTTTAGAATAAATTCCAACCGAAAAGCTCCCATCACCATCTGTTAGACCTGTTATGTAATTTGGATTTATATTATTTGTATTGTTTTTGTTCATTTTTAATTTTTTTTAGTTTATAAGGATTTAACCTTATTAAATATTTTTAGTGATTTTTTTTAACTACAAAAATCGGTTAGCGTATAATTGCTTAAAATTAAGTTTAAACTAATAAAATGCTTTTATTATTAAAGCCTAAATGATTTGATTTATAGATTAAACTCATTATTTATACCTTAAGTTAAATTTAAAAAGAATAATAAAATAAACAGTATAATTATTATTATAAGGCAATTTAAAAATAAATGTTTATTGAACTTTGCTGGAATTGAACCCTGCATCTAAATAAATTATACAAAATAATATAATTATTTATTAACTCCATTTTCAAATAAGAAAAATAGTTAAAGCCCTTTTTATTTAAATTATAATTTAATTAGTATTATAATTAATAAGGAGTAACGGAATCGAACCGCTGACAAACCATGTGTAAGATGGCCATTTTACCACTCAATTAACTCCTCATTTATTATTATTTTAAATAAATAAAATAATATACTATAAAATAATATACTATAAAATTATATAAACTATTTACTAGTAAATATATTATTATTTAGTAGTATTAAAAAAATTAAACGTGTGAATATGTGATATAGTAACTACAAATTAAAATATCTTTAGTATTGCTTTGTTATAAAAATAAATTTTGTCTGTATAAATAATATAAAATTATAAATTAAAATTTATAAATATACAAAAAATCTGCTATATTAATTTTAAAAATTAAAAATAATATACTAGCTATGCAAATCATTTGTTATATTAAATAACAACAATTGTTTATGCTTTTAAACATTATTTATTTAAGAAGAACATGCAACCTATTTAAGAAATATTCTATTTCTAGACTTTGATAATAATCATTAATTAATTTTATATTTACTTATTCAAATAAAGTTAAAAAGATAAAACTAATTACTAAAGTATAAATATTATTATAAATAATATTTAAATAAAAAAAGAAATTATTTTTTATAATCTTTAGTTCAAAGAAAAATTATTATCAGGACTCAATCGACTATCTTGTTATATTATAAAAATGTACAAGATTGTTTATTTAAAATATTAAATAAACACGGTATTCTATTTGAAAAATTCATTTAGAATACAAAACTCAAATTACTTAAATATTATTATATAATTAATATTTTATTAAATAATTAAGCTAAAATAAATGAGTCCTATTATATTTAGTATCTGGAGGATGGTTTCGAGTTTAATATGCAATCAGCTCTTATCCAATTTGTTTGTGGCTACCCTACTATGCTATTTTATTTATAATTTATAATAATATTATTTATTATTTATTATAAACAGTTACAACAATAAGTACACTATAGAAACATATCCTATTGATCCTTTCGTACTAGAAGGACTACCCCCTTTTACTTTGTTTTCCTACAGAAGATAGGATCCATACTGTCTCACGACGTATTAAACCCAACTCACGTAACCTTTTAATCGGCGAACAGCCGAACCCTTCCAAGATTTTTCCCCTGGAGGAGAGGTTGAGTCGACATCGAGGTGCCAGATCATCTCCACAATATGAACTCTCAGAGATGGTAAGCCTGTTATCCCTAGCGTAACTTTTATTTATTAATCGATATTTCTTCCATAAGATAATACCTGGTCACTATGCCCTACTTACGTACCTGTTTGACCTATCGGTCTTACAGTCAGTCAATATTATGCCATTATACATTTGCTGGCTAAAACAGCCTATTGTTCTCCTTACAATATAATTATTGACTTATAATTTGGATATACTTTGATACTATTTTAAAGATGTCCGCCCCAGACAAACTACCAACTAGTAAGTGTTCTCAATTTTTAAAGATTAAGTAATCTTTTTTCAATATTTTGCTAAGGTTTTTCAGCTTTGTCAATCGACATGACCTTTTTGCTACAAGCTAATATTTAAAAAAGTAGTTACTAGTTATAGTAAAGCTGCTAGGGTCTTCCCGTCTACCTGTAGGTAACCCGCATCTTCACGGGTATTTCAATTTCGCTGAGAAACTCGTAGAGACAGTGAAACTATCATTATATTATTCGTGCAGGACCACATTTAATGGCCAAGGAATTTCGCTCAATTATATAATTATATTATATAAAATATTTTATATAATTATAAGTTGGACTATGTCTTTTAAATTATTATTATTATTATTATTATTATTATTATTATTATTTATACGAGTGGGGAGGGTTGTATTATAAAAACATTATTGAAAAATTGAAATGTACACACTTAATAATATTTTAAATTACATTAAGTGCTTACTTATTAGAATTATAAATATAAATGATTATGAAAATTAAAAAGATTTGTAGAATTTAATTTACTACACATTAGGAAAATAAGTATAAATATAAATAGAAAATATAAAAATTAAATTCTTCTACTATTCATATTTGATTGAATTTCCCGAATTGTTTGAATACCGTCCGTTGTTAAATGGGTTTTAGCTTTCATTAGTTCAAATACTTTAATAAAATCAATTAAATCTAAAGATTTTCTTGTTAATAAAGGATTATCAATTAAAAAAGGTAATAAATGATTTTCAATTTGAGTTATACCTCGAATTCTATATTGAACTTTTCAAGGACCATCAGCAGCAATGTAACCACAATTAAAAAATTTAATAAATTGTAACATTAAATTATAGTCTCTTACATGCTGGGCTATAGAAAATTGTAGTTGAACTTCAAAACCTGTTTTCATTTTTTTACTATTAATAAGGGCAACATGAAAGCAACCTTCACCGTCAATAAATCCTGCAACTCATTGTGGAGGGAAAATTGTATTGTTATAACTAGTCATTTATATAAACTTAGAAGTTTAATGTCAAAAAAAATTGGTTATTGTAAAATTGTAAAATAATATTTTTAAATAAAAACAAAATAATAATTTATTATTCGTATAGTCTCTTAAGGATTATTAATAATAATATAACCCTTACAAATTATAAATAAATTTAAAAAATAATTTATTAATTTCTTGTATTTAGAATATTTTCAATTTGTATTACTATATTTTATAATAATTTATTAATATTAAAACTAATAAAGTATATTAAATATATTTTAATTGAGGCAGCAAATTCTACCTGAGGACCCTCATAGTTAAGGCCGCTGTTTAACAGACTTTCAAGATATAACGAATCATTACATTCTCTTATGTTACTGTCACGGAGCAAATCTCATCCAGTATACCAATAAATTAATATTTGCACTGAATTGTGTTTTTATTAAACAGTTGGAGCTTCCGATTTTGTGCCCCATTATATGTTTAATACTTACAATAGAATATTAAGCATTTTACTTTCCTTTGTTATAATCAAAAACTTCTGATACATTTATATTCTAAATAACTATTAAAGCTATATCATAGTTACTTTATAAATAAATTAAAAAATATAAATATAACTCTAATTAAAGAGCAAGTTTTAAGAAAATAAAACTAACGAGACCTAGAAAGTAAATAATATTTTGACTTTATTAAATACTAAACATATAATGGTTACTCTTGTTGTCAAACGTTTGAGCAAATTTTGCCTAGTTCCTTTACGAGCCTTATCTCTTCGCCTTAGTATACTCTACCAACGAACCAGTGTCGGTTTAAGGTACGGTAGTCAGATTTAAATTAAGTAGTCTTTTTTTCTTGTTTTAAATTATTATAATTTATATTTATATTTAATATTAATTATATAATTATTATTAAATACTGTAAAGTACATACAAATTATTTTGTATAATTTAAAATTTTATTGTTTTATTTTATTTAAAATAAACAACAAATAGACTAATACTCATCAGGTTATGCTTTAGCATAAAATTTTTAATCCTTAGAGACCGCTTTTAAAAATTCGTTTTGAAAATACTTCGAATTAAAAACCTTTCGTTTTTGGCGAGAAGGATTATTTTCCTTCTTTAACGCTACTCATGTCAGCATTGTTTATTCATATACTTTTACCCATAATTAAAAACTATTATTCTTTAAGTATAGAATATATTGTTACCCAACTAAATATTAATTATTTAATTAATATTAGCGACACAATTTCGGTAGATTATTTTAGACCCGTTAAATTTTCGGTGCACTAATTAATTTTTAATATACCATAAAGATTTATTAAAAATATATTGGGCTTACGCGTTGTTACACGTTCATTATAAGATTGCCACTACCAAGCACACTACAAAGCTGAATATCAAAAAAGCACATCCTTATTTTCACTTAATAATCATTTGGGGAACCTTAATATGTGTTCTCGACTGTTTTCGTTTTGACTACCTACCTTAGCACAAGTAGTCTGAATATCTTTAAATATTAATTGTAATTCCGAGATTAGTTATCAATGATAGGACTTTCACCTCCCCCATTTATATTCATAATTTATTTATAAATACTGATATCAGCTCGCTGTACCTACAATAATATTAAATTTAAAGACTCAATACCTAAATATTTTTCACAATAAACCAGCTATCAGGAAGTCAGATTTATCTTTCACTGCTTACCACATCTCATCGGAGAATAATGCAACATTCACCCGTTCGATCCTATAATAATCTGGACATGGTAAGATCACTTCCTTTCGGGTCTAATATAAGAAACTTACTTGTTACTTAAATTAATTTATAATTTATTTACATTCATTTTAATAAATGTTATTCTTTTTATAGAATTAGTACAATCGCTTTCGCTAGGGTTTTTAACCTTGCTTCTTTATATTAACTTGCTGACCCATTATACAAAAGGTACATTTTTAAAAATTGATTTAGATTATGTTGTTTGCCAATTAATTATCTATTGGGGAACTTCAAACTTTTCTTTTTAAAAATTGCTTATAGAGTTACTAATTCATTTGCTTCTTTCCTTTACAGTACTATTTTCACTACCGCTAGATTTACAATACTTAGCCTTAGAAGATGGTTCTCCTATTTAAATTTTACTATTTTAATAGTAAAAAAATAAATTATTTTCCAACAAATTAAAATTCATTGTACTTTTTTAATTAATATAAATAATTAATACAGAGCATTTTGCCGTACACATTAAAACTTTATTACATTTCATAGCCTGTCAAACCAAAATTCTTTTTTAGCTTTGTGTATTTTATTAAACTTTTATTTAATAATTTATAACACAACTACTCTAATTAGAGTAAAGGATTTTACCCTTTAATTCATCTAATCTTCTTCGCTGGGAATTTACCCAATTGTCAATGCGTATAATAAATTTAACTAGATTCTTATTACATTATTATGTTCTATTATTTTAAAAAACAATTAAAACCATAACTAGTTGTCAGTATTTTATCTTATTTTGCTTACCGCAAGACTTTTTTCAAATTTTTGTAATTATTTATATTAATATAGGCTGATCCAATTTCACTCACCGTTACTTTTGGAGTCTCGGTTGATTTTTATTCCTTTCCTTAAAACAATGATTTGGTTTAGGAAGTAATAAATGTTATATTTACTTTTAAAATTAAATAATATTTTTTTAATATTATTTTAAGTAAATTAATAAGGTTTCCCTTAGGATTGAATAAATGGTTTATATTTTATTTAATTATAATTAAATACAATACTTCGCTTTATTATATTTTTATTTATAATAAGCCTAAACGTTTGGCATTAATCTCTGCCTCCTTTTAATGTAAATCTGCTCAAAATCCTTAATAACTCTTAAAATTAGTTTGGTGTTATATTCTATATCATTCACCGTTACTTTTAAAAAATAATACAATATTTGATCAATAATATTTTAATTTATAACCATTTTAAATAAATAAATTATGGGGCTATTTTAAATTGTAGGGTTTATAATTTTAACCCTAGCCCTTTTTAAAACAAAATGTAAATTATTTAATTATAAGAATGAAAATTTAAAATAAATTATCTAAATAAAATAATTTTAGCTTCCTCAGTAATAAACTGAAATAAATAAAAAGATTCAAACTACATCAACAAAGTGTCAGTATAAAATAGCAGCTTCAAATCCATTATGATGTGAATCTGTTAAATGATAATTAATTATTCTTATAAATCCTACTAGAATAAATATTGTACCAACAATTACATGCATTCCATGTAAACCAGTTGAAGCAAAGAAAACAGTTCCAAATACACTATCAGCAAAAGAAAATGGAGCTTCATGATATTCTACACCTTGTAAAGCTGTAAATATAATAGCTAATATTATAGTAATAAAAGTACCTGTAATAGCTCCTGATCTATTACCTTGTATTAAAGCATGATGACCTCAAGTAATGAATGCACCACTTGAAAGTAATAAAATTGTGTTTAATAAAGGAATAGCAAAAGGATCTAATGCTTCAATTCCAATTGGAGGTCATGTACCACCTATTTCAATTGTTGGAGCAAGACTAGAATGAAAGAATGATCAAAATACACTAAAGAAAGCCATAACTTCAGAAATAACAAATAAAATAAATCCTAAACTTAAACCTGATTGTACTTGACTTGTATGATCCCCTAAATATGTAGCTTCAGTAACTACATCTCTAAATCATAAAGCCATAACACTAGCTGTTAATAAAACTCCTAATAATAATAATTCACCACCAAAAGCAAATCCTTGAAAATATGCTACAGCTGATGTAGTTGTTGTTAATAGAGTTAAACTAGTTACTAATGGTCATGGTGATTGTTCAACTAAATGAAATGGGAATGCTTGGAATTTATTTCTTTGTGTTGTAATTATATTATTTGCATTATTAGTAATATTATTCATTTTAGAGTATTTAATAATTAAAATTATATTTGTAAAGTAGGTAATATAAATAGTATTAAAATATAATAAAATAAAATAATTATAAATTAAATTATATAAGTTTTAAATAATACTATATTATTAAATATATATTTAATATATGTTTAAATTTCAATCATAATTTTTAATATAAAATTAATAAAAATTTGATTTAAATCTTGTGTTTAAATAGTTTAATGAGATTAAACTATAAGTAATTTATATTTATTATTTTTTTAATAAAATTAATTTAAAATAATTAATAATTAAAAAAATAAAGTAGCTTAGAGATTTAAAATGTGCAGATCTTATTCTTTCACATTTACTATATTATTATTTTTTAAATAAAATTATTATTATAATATAGTTTTTAAAATAAGTGGTGTAGTTTATATGAATTGAAAATATATATTTAAAATAATATTAAATATAATTTAATAAAATAAAATTTTAAATCAATTTAAATAAATAAAAATAAATATTTAATTGATTACCTGGTATTAAGAAGCTGTTACAACAGGTAAATCTACAAAGGCATGGAAAGGGCTAGGACTAGCAACAGTTCATTCTAAACTATTAGCAGTTAAGGCTGAATCATTTAATTCTTTTGTAGATGTAAAGAAAGCTGGAACTTGTCAAGGATTAGCTTTAACTGGTTTACCATTGGCAAAAATATCATAAACAATAAATGCAAATAATAAAGTAGCCACAAGAGAAACTAAAGAACCAAAACTTGAAACAGAATTTCAACCAGCAAAAGCATCTGGATAATCAGGGATTCGTCTAGGCATACCAGCCATTCCTAAAAAATGTTGAGGGAAGAATGTAATATTAACTCCAATAAACATAATTCAGAAATGAATTTTAGCTAATGTTTCATTATAGTTAAGACCAATAATTTTTGGTACTCAGAAATAGAATCCAGCAAATAATCCAAATACAGCACCCATAGAAAGAACATAATGGAAGTGAGCAACAACATAATATGTATCATGGAATGCAACATCCATTGAGGCATTAGCTAGAATTACTCCAGTTAAACCTCCAATTGTGAATAATGCTAAAAATCCTAATGTATATAACATAGGAGCTGTAAATCTTAAAGAACCACCATAAGCTGTTGCTAATCATGAGAAAATTTTAATACCTGTAGGTACTGCAATAACCATTGTAGCAGCAGTAAAGTAAGCTCTTGTATCAACATCAAGTCCCACACTATACATATGATGAGATCAAACAATAAACCCTAAAATACCAATAGAGAACATAGCATAAACCATACCTAAATAACCAAACACAGGTTTACCTGAAAATGTAGATATTACATGCGAAACTATACCAAATGCAGGAATAATAAGAATATAAACTTCAGGGTGTCCAAAGAATCAGAAAAGGTGTTGATACAATACAGGGTCACCACCTCCTGCTGGATCATAGAAACTTGTATTAAAATTTCTATCACATAATAACATAGTAATAGCACCAGCTAACACAGGTAAAGCTAATAATAATAAAATAGCTGTAACAAATATAGCTCATGAGAATAAACTAATTTTATGTAAACTTAATCCACCAGCTCTCATGTTTAGAACAGTAGAAATAAAATTAACAGCACCTAATAAAGAAGAAACTCCACTTAAGTGAAGTGAAAAAATAGCAAGATCAACTGAACCACCTGAATGAGATTGTATTCCAGATAATGGAGGATACACTGTTCATCCGGTACCAGCACCTTGTTCTACTAATGCAGAAAGTAATAGTAAAATAAGTGATGGAGGTAATAATCAGAAAGAAACATTATTTAATCTAGGGAATGCCATATCTGGTGCACCTATCATTACAGGTACTAAATAATTACCAAAACCACCTACTAAAGCAGGCATTACCATAAAGAAAATCATTAAAAAAGCATGAGCTGTAATAATTACATTAAATAATTGATGATCTCCTTGTAAAAATTGTATACCTGGTGCGGATAATTCTAATCTTATTAAAACTGAAAAGGCTGTTCCTAATAAACCAGAAAATACTGCAAATATTAAATACAATGTACCAATATCTTTAGCATTTGTTGAAAAACATCATCTTGAAAAATTAGCCATTCTAAAATTAATTAAGGCTATTTTTAATAAAATTTCTTATTTTTATTTACCTTTTAAAAACTTTCTTAATAAATTTAAATTAAAATTGTATTATAAACATTAATTATATAATACAAAATAAATTAAAAAGTTTTATATATAGGGAATTTACAAATTATTAATATTTTTAAAATTCTTAATTTTAAAAATTGTAAGCTACTTAGTCTTGTTATATTTTAAATAAATAAGACTTGAAGCAGATTATTTTTCTGAAAAGTAATGATTAATATTTATTAAAAATATTAAATAAAATATACGATATAATCATTGATTAACAATTATTAATTTAAATGATTAGCTATATTTTTGAAATATAGTAAAACTAATCAGTAAACATTATTGCATTTTTTTATTAAAAGAATGATTCAAAATTATTTTTTAATTTTAGATTTAATTGCTAGAATATTATATAAAATGTATAAAAGTTAAATTTGATTTCCATATTGAGAAATTACAGGGTTATTTCAAGTATTCATAGAAGGAATGAAATCTGATTCTTCTACAATAAAGTAGTAGAAATATCTAGAAAAAGGGTTTGCATCTACATCCACTAATAATTGAGATACAGGATAATGTAATGTATCTAATATTAAATTAGGGAATAGACCGAATGTTACTGTTGCTATTAGTAATGGAAGTATTAAAAAAAATTCTCTTCTATCTAAATCACCTACTGGTATTTTAGTATCGGTAGATTTTACAACTACTTGATTGAAAAATGGACTATAACCTAAAAAAGCTACTCTATTATATAGTCAAATAGAATAAATGGCACTAAATATAATACCTGTTGCACCTAAAAATCCTACAAGAGGTGAATTTTGGAAAGTACCTGTAAGGGCTAAGAATTCACCAATGAAATTTAAACTTAAAGGAGCACCAGCATTGAAAATTGTAAAAATGAAGAATAAAATTGAGAATAGAGGCATTGTTAATGTTAAACCTCTATAATAATTTATAATTCTTGTATGATATCTAGAATAAGTAATACCACCTACAAAAATAAACATTGCTGAACTTACAAATCCATGAGCAATACTTAATAATATAGCACCTTCAATACCTGTTTGTGAATTAGAAAATAAACCTAAAACCATAACAGCAACATGACTAACAGAAGAATAAGCTACTAAAGCTTTAAGATCTATTTGTCTCATAACAACAAGAGAAGAGTAAATTAAAGTGATTAAAGCAACAGTTTGAATAATAAATTGATTATACATACAAAATTCAGGTAAAAAATTTAATAATACTCTTAAAAAACCATAAGAAGCTAATTTCAAAATAACAGCAGCCAAAATTATAGAACCTGCTAATGGGGCTTCAGCATGTGCTCTAAATAATCAAAGATGTGCTGGATATAGAGGAGATTTTATAGCAAAAGCTAAGAAAAATGCAAAAAATGCTCACCCTTGTGCATCAATTGATAAATCGAATAAAGATAAATAATTAAAATCAGTTGAGCCTATATTATAAGAAATTCACAAAATTGCTAATAACATAAATAAACTACCAGTTAAAGTATATAAAAATAATAAAAAAGCAGCACGTACTCTTGCTGCAGATGCACCTCAAATACCTACAATTAAAAATAGAGGAATTAAAACACTTTCAAAATAAATATAAAATAAAAATAAATCAGCAACTAAGAAAAAAGCAATTTGCAATGTTTCTAATAATAAAAATGAAAAAACAAAATATTTTATTTTGATTGTAATATCATTTCAATTAGAAAGTAAAGCAATAGGTGTTATAAAACTTGTAAGTAAAACATAATAAATAGAAATACCATCTACACCAAGAAATCCAAATGGTACAATATAATCAGTAAACTGAAAAAAACCTATATTATTATTCATTTTACTAAATAAAATTAAAGTAAATATTAATGTTACTAAAGAAGTACTTAAACCTATTTGTTTAATAATAGATTTAGCTTTATCATTTGACTCTTCATTTACATTTAAAAATAATAGTGAACCTATCATAGGTAATAAAATTATTAAACCGACCATTTTAAATAGAAAATATTGATTTAAATTTGATAAATTAAATCAACAAAATAGTTTTTTTATATTATTCTTTATTTTATAATATAAAATAAAGAATAATATGAAATATATAAACTAATGATAAAATAAATAATATTTTAAATTATCTAAATTATAAAAACCTCTAAATTATTTATTAATCTATATTTTTTTAGATTTAAAATAAATAATAACAATTTAATTCTTCTTTTATTTTTAAATTTGATAAAAAACTATATAAAACTTATTGTTTGTTTAAGTTATAATTTTTTATATACAAAATAGTGAGTGGGGATATTTTAATAATTAAAATTTTATTAGTATTTAGTAATATATTGTAATTAAACAATAATATATTAAATATAATATACAAAAAAATATAAATTCAAATAGAACAATCAGCAAATTAGAAAATTAATAATTAATTTTTAGAATTAGTATTTAATGCTATATCAAATAAACTATTTTCAATAATACCAATTAATGGTACAAAGAGAATAAATCAAGCAAAATATAAGGCTGTAGCAACTTGTCCTACTAATACAAATGGTTGAACTGGGTGTTGAGAACCAATTCACATTAATATTCCAAATACTACAACTAACATTCAGAAGAAAAATTTACTTATAGGTCTAAATTGATTTCCTCTGATTCTTGAAGTATCAGCAATAGGTAGTATTAAATAAATTAATAAAGCAGCAAACATTGCTATTACTCCTAATAATTTATTAGGTATACTTCTTAATATAGCATAAAATGGTAATAAGTATCATTCAGGTACAATTGAAGCAGGTGTTGACATTGGATTAGCTGGAATATAATTATCGCTATGACCCAATAAATTAGGATATTGTGTAACAATAATAGATAAAGCTAATAAGAAGGCATAGATTGTTACTAGATCTTTAAACATAAAATAAGGATGCATTGGTGTTTTATCTAAATTACTTGAAATACCTAAAGGATTACTTGATCCATTAGTATGTAAAGTTAACATATGTACAACAGCTAATGCGGCTAAAATAAATGGTAATAAATAATGTAATGAGAAAAATCGGTTTAATGTAGCATTACCTACAGCAAAACCACCTCAAACAAATTCAACAAAATCTTTACCAATTCAAGGAATAGCAGATAATAAATTAGTAATAACTGTAGCACCTCATAGACTCATTTGACCGTAAACTAAACAATAACCTAAGAAAGCAGTAGCCATCATAAGCACTAGAATAATAACTCCAATTGATCAAGGTGCAACTCTTGGTGATTTATATGAATTATAATATAATCCTCTTGCAATATGAGCATATACAAAAATAAAGAAGAACGAAGCAATATTAGCATGAGCATATCTTAAAGCTCAACCATAATTTACATCACGCATGATGTGTTCTACTGAATTGAAAGCAAAATCAACGTGTGGAGTATAATGCATAACAAGGAAAACTCCTGTTACAATTTGAAAACCTAAACATAAAGCTAATAATGAACCAAAGTTTCATAAATATGATATATTTGTAGGTTGAGGTGAATCAACAAGATAAGAATTTACTAACCTAAGTATAGGGTTTTGTTTTAATAATCTCATAATTAATAAAAGTTTAATAATTAGAATTATATTATTGCTTAAAGCAATAAACACTTCTTAATATTTGATTATTTTTTTAATAAATTATAATATTAGAAGGCCGATGATAATTAATATCAAACAGAATTAATAATATATAATATTTGCCGTTTCGATAAGTTCGATTATAAATGCAAGTATTATAAAAATGTTTATTTTATAGAATTTTAAATAAACTTTACTATAATTTATATTTAATGTAAATTTAAATATAAATTGTATATTTAATAAATGTTTCTGCTTATAAATTAATCATTTTAAATTTTTACTATTAAAATGATTAAGAATAATTTAAGAAATAATTAAAATGATTAA
>Ga0302182_10000817_pt1 | contig 17931 bp, 16 predicted proteins | sample I_Palsa_N3_1_FD_198781 | JGI IMG/M metagenome (GOLD analysis project Ga0302182, IMG submission 198781) | Peat permafrost microbial communities from Stordalen Mire near Abisko, Sweden - I_Palsa_N3_1 | ecosystem: Environmental > Terrestrial > Soil > Palsa > Peat permafrost | place: Sweden...
GGTTCAACCAATGCCCACAGTTCGTCGGGCACCAACAACTTGCCCATAGCGTCCTCCATGACGTTTAGACGCTATACATTGGCCGAAGCCGTCTATCGTGACAAGGGGCATTTTTAGAAGCTCTAAGACATTGTAATCCATCAAATACAGCGATCGCAAAGGAAATGTTGGCTCCCTTACGGACTCCCTGCTTCGATGAACAACATCTTCACCCCAACGTTCTTGAGCCATTGGCGAACCACCGTGGCCGTGAACACCGGATCGTTGTCCGAGCAAATTTTCTCGCGCACTCCGCGTGAATGCGACGTGCCGCGTCACCGGCGCGGCCAAAAACACCGTCCTGAAATTGCTGGCGGAGATTGGTGAAGCGTGTGCCAAGTACCATGATGAGCATGTGCGCGGCGTTGCGGCTCGCCGGGTGCAATGCGACGAAATTTGGTCATTCGTCGGCATGAAGCAAAAAACCTGCCGGAAGAAAAGCGCGGCCATTTTGGCTATGGCGACACTTGGACCTGGACGGCAATCGACGCCGATTCAAAACTGATTATCTCCTACATGCTCGGCTTGCGTGACGGCGGATAACGGCGAATTCATCACGGATGAACTTGAACTCAGGAAGGCAAAAAACTTTGTCCGATTGCTAAAAGGCGACATCACCTTTCAAGAGGCTTGGAGCGGGCAGGTAACGTGGTATCCCCCGTGGTGCAGGCACCGCTAAAATTCTTGGTCTGGGGCCACCCGATGCAATACGGCAAGTTCTGTTTTCAGGTCATCCGTTCGTGACTTCACCCTTTCGACAGACACGCGCATTTGCAGCAAATCATCGGTCTGAAGCGCATGCCTCAATTCGTCGGCGGCCGAAAGCACCGACGCCGCATGTTGTTTCACTAACTCTCGTGATGTAACTGTTTGACTCATACCGTGCCTCTCTGAAATGACACCTTAAATGTTACTCATAAAGAGGGCCGTCCGACAACAAAATTGCCGACAATCGCCACCACCGGGGTACCCTGAACAGGTAGGATGGGCAATTTTTCTTGCTTAATCATTACCCTCTGTAGACAATTAGGTGGAAGAAAGCAACGCCAACAAATAACGGTGAAGGAGATAAGATGGCTGGTGAAATAGCCTCGACTTCCGAAACAAACGGGGACAAGGGGCATGAGCCTCCCATCAAGCCGCTCAATCAACTCGCCAAACAGGCCGCGGATGCTTTTGTCTCCGGCAATGTAATTGGAGGGTGGGCGATTGCTAGTCTTATAGCATTGATGGCTACAATTGGCGTTCTCTCTGCGGCCACAGAGAAAGCGATCCCTGCAAATCTCGCAATCGTTGGTGGATGCACCCTTGGAATCTTGTCCATTTTGTTCGCCGGGGCAAGCATGGTCCTATACCTAATTCGTGTCAAAGCCCGCGCCCAATTCGGCTTAGCGATGATGTCGGGTATCTACGATATCACCGCGAAGCTGACGGAGAAGATTCGTCCCGAACTAATTGCGGCCAATGATATAAACAGGTTAGCTGAGAGCACCTATAAGACTATTGAGAAGCTGCTCGCCGATTTTCAGTCCTAGCAAGAATTCGCGGAAATATTATGAATGCATCTAGTCAGCAATGCACAGACATAATTCTCAGGCATTTTCTCAAACTGAACCAGTGCCCAATATTCTTGAGGCAAAGAGGCGGGTCCTCCACCGCCGGAGATGAAACTGGAGTGATCCGGCGTCTGAAAGTGGCATGTCGTTCGAAGGACATTTCAAATTTGGAATGACATATGAACAAGGTTCTTTGTCACCGCTCGCTGTTGCTCTGTATGATCTCCATTACCGCACTGACCATGAGCAGTTGCCAGCAGGAGACGGATAACTCCAAGACCTATCTCAAGCCAACTGATAAATTCAAAACTGGCGACTCCGCGGGAGCGGTGATCTCCCACTACGGCCCACCGGTATCCATTACGCCAGGAGACGATGGCATTGAATATTGGAATTACTCTCTTAGCAAAACGGAGGAGAGTTCCACATCGGTTTTGCTGTTTTTCGGAAGCGATTGTCACACTACTGCGTCAAGTAGTTGGGTGATTCCAATAAAAGCCGGGCAAGTCTGCTTCGATCCGCCGAAAACGCCTCCAGAAACTAATAAACCTGTACCGTTCCCGCGCATTTCAGACTGGAAAGACACGCGTCTTAGCGATCCGGATGACCCTCGACGCTTTTGGATCGCTCTACCGTTGCCCTATATTAGCCATCCTATGCCATTCGATTGGCACCCCCCCATACCTTGGCGTAATCGTCCGGCTACCGGCGATACCAAGAAACAAAATGAAAATGATGGACATGTCCACAGTGATACTCAAACCCCCTCGACAATGCCTTGATCGACATTTTGACTAGATCCGGTGAGACTTGCCAATGAAACTTCTTTCTAATTCCGCAACAAGTCGAGGGTATCCACTACACAAAATGGTGGCCGGCGCTATACTTGCGCTCGTTTGCGCCCTTGTGGCGTCGTGTGTTCCACCGCTTCCTCGAAACGTTCAAAGTCTAGGCACCGTGATGGACGCCGTCGCCGATCGTGAAGCCGAATTTGGCACAATGGCCGTCTCGGCGCCTATCTTGTCAGATCCCGGTGACGCTTTTGAGTTCAGTCTTCGTGAGGGCCCTGAAGACTTTTACGCCGACGCAAAAAATAACATCCAAGGAACGGCGTCCGAGTTTCAACAGGAAATGAGTTCGTTTGGCCTGCAGGCAAGCGTCTCTTACAATCCCACGTTAGTTGCTGCCTACAGCGCCCAACTACAGCAATATCTCGCGGCACTCAACAAACCGGCGCAGTCCCCTTCTACCAAACCCACAGTGGCTGACGCGCTCAATCAATATTTGACCACATCACTGGACAATGCCAGCCAACAGGCGGACCCAAATGCCAAATTGCAACTTATCCAGAACGCGATCAACACATATGCTGCAATGGAAGTCCCATCTCAATCGACTCCGTCCAAGCCTTCGTCCCCAGTGTTTCCGACGGCATCGATTCCAACTACCGCCCCGTCCAATCTTTCCCCAACCACATCGCCGTCAAACTTCGCCAATTCACAGGCGGATCAGTTATTCGCCGCGTTTCAGCAATTGTCCAACGTCCAGCGCTCTCCAACGGTAACCGACAGAACCGCACTGATTACCGCCGCGGGTGACGCAGCTGTTAAGGCAATGTTTCAGATCATGGGGAACCCTGGCATCGCAGCCAAGTTCAACGACAAACGAATCTTATTCGGTGTGTCAACGGTTTCAGTGAATCCCGGCTGGCGTACCAGTAAGAACTACGCAGCCAATGTTGCGATAACAGTGCAATATAAGTGGGAGCCAGCCCGTCCCGCGATCATGTCAGAGTTTATCAAGAATCCCCAAACCCCCGTTGATTTGCGGATTCGTCTAGCGTTGGATCAGGAATTACCTTTGCCCGATGACCACGCCGCGATGGAAGAGATTTTTCGCTGTGACCCCAATCTAAAACTAGAGGCAAACATTCACGGAACAATTGATGCGATTCGATTTTGGAATGCAAACATCGAAGAGTTTCAAACTGCGATCGATCGACCAACCGTTGTTAAAAATCTTATCCTACCAAAAATTCCGCGGGCATATACTTACGAGCCAAATAGCCGACAGAAACCCGTTGTAGCGGCGGTTTCGCCACTCACCGATGTTCAGACACTCGATCTTTCCAGCAGTTTTCGTCAGCAAGAGCAGATTGCCGTCAATTTGGCATTTGCCCTGCAAATGGCCGGCCTAAACGCGCAAGCCAATGTACTTATGGGTTATGCTCGGAGTCTTGAACAGGATTTCAACACCGTCACGCCCGACGTTGTCGCCAATTCATATAGCACTGGTGAGACGTTTGGCTTTCAGGTTGGCCCGCAACTGAGGGCCATCGAGACCGCAAAGGCTGGAAAGTATTCTGGCCCCGGCGTGGTTCTGGAACGGCAATCCTTTCCGGCGCTGATAGTTTACGGTTTTGATGGTGCCGAAATCACTCCCCGCATCATGGTTGATGGTAGTAGCAGAAAATACGTTCTCATGGAACCACAGCTTGAACTTACCAGCGAGCACAACTGGGTTCCACTTAATCAGTATTGGGCAAGACCGAGTGAATCTCAGGCGCTACAGCTTAGTTATTGGCTTGTTAAGGATTTTCAGAAAGCGAAGCCCGATCTTGACGGCAACAGCCTGACGAAGTTCGCCACAGTGCGTGCTAATGCCTTATCTGAGCTTGTATTTGGAAGCGATTCAGAATTTGCCATTCCTCAGGCGATTATTTCTCCCCCACGAAAGCCCTCGGTAACACATATCGAACCATCGCAGATCGAGCTTCCGCCACCAGGACAGGAAAAACAAGTCTCCATCGCCATGGAGGGAGATAATCTCGATACGATTGAACTCGATAAAATTCAACTTGTCAGTGGCGGCCGCATGATCGACCGGGGCTCGGACGCTCCTCGCCGCGCTGGTGATGTTATCTGGGCTAACGTGATTCTCGATGCTTCGGACGATCCAGCTCCAATTATTTTCTCACTACCATTGGCCAGCGGTGGCACCTATACTCTTCCCATCCGGCCCTTCACGGGAAGCATGCCTGAAATTTATGGAATTGCTCCCCAGACAATCACATTGGAATCAGACCCTTCCGGCAACGTTGTGCCGGCGAACGCGGATGTCTTTATCGTCGGCCGGCATCTGGATTTAATCGACTGGCAGCGAATTCATCCCACCGCCAACAGCCTTATCGAATATACGCCTTGTCCCCCGCGCGGCAATAATGCGTTGCACATTCAGGTAAAAGCCACCTCGCCAATCGCATCACTGGCGTTCGCACTGCCGCGACGTGACGGTCACGGTGATATCTTTACGCCGCCCATTTCTATCGGAAACAAGAAATTATCGATTGCGCTTCACTCAAATGACAGCGGCAATTCGTACGACAAGACAACTGCGACTCCTTCGGCGCCGGTTAACACGAAACTTGCAGCGCCAACGAATGTAAAGGCCAGCTTGGTTGCTGGGACAAATCAGATTCAATTGGCTTGGGGCCCGTCGCAAGCAAAGAGCTTCAACGTCTACTATCGCCCCGATTCGGATCCATCATACGAAACTCTTCTGACGGGCGTTACCGGAACCGGTGAAATCATTCCTAGGCTGACATTCAACACCAAATATCATTTCGCGGTGGCGGCGATTGATACCGACGGCACGGGGAGTAAGCTTATCGAAAGTAATGACATTACCACTCCTCAGTCCCCTCCGGCCATTGAACCGAGTCACACTTCGCCGAGCGCGCTAGATACTCCAACAAACGTCAGCGTGACCGCTGCTAACGGCCAAGTTACAGTTTCGTGGATCGCTGCCGAAAATGCGTCCTCATATGCCATTGACTATGGCAAAACCAGCACTGTAAATAAGAGCGTTAATAACCCGTCAATTACTGGGATAACCAATCCATCAACTTCGGAAACGATCCCCGGGCTTCGAAACGGCGTCGAGTACTATTTTAGAGTAATGGCCACCGTTCCCGGCGCCGCCAACCCAATTCAGTTGGGGCTCGCAAAGGCAATACCGCATATAGCACCGCCAGTTGACCCGACGGTTAGCGTCAAAGCAACCGTCACGGCGGATAGTAAAACTGTCGGCCTTAGTAGTTCCAGTCAGAATCCAGGTGAAACAATTTCCAACTTCAAAAACGGCTCAAACGCGACCGTGGAATTCAGCCCAGGCGCAACTCCAGATGAAGTGAAGGCCTTCATAATCGCCGCCACAACCCAGCCCTCATCGTCAAAAGACGCCACTAAACCTGGAGGTCAGAATTCGGCGCCCAGTCTGGGATTGGACGTCACAGTCACCCAAACACCCCAATCGCCCAGCGGAAATAACGGTACTAACGGTCCCAGTAATCAAAACGGCAAAGGCAACAACGGGCAGTAGTTCCTGCAAAATCGGGAGATAACGTATGCTTACACGTCAACTCGCACTCGTGTGTGAACCGGCTAGCAACAAACGAATCAAATTCCGACAGATGGCATCGGTCTCGTCGGCCATCCAAAAGCAAATCACGGTCGATTTCGCACCTATTTGGGGAATCTCCGCCACTATCGATCCGTTCGATTCTCTTGACGACGTTCCGCTGGGCTATTGGCCAATCATCGTTGCTGACGACATTCACACCGCTGGTGCGGCAGGCGTTCATGAGGACCGAATGGGCCAGCCATTTTCTCTTGTGCAGGCAGGTGAACTGTGGTCGCTCACTGCAAGCCACGAAGCTTTGGAAATGCTTGCCGACCCTTTTGGAAATCGCACCGTCGCCGGTCCGGCCCCGATTGCCTTTGGCAGCAATGAGCCATCATCAACGGTCGAGTTTCTCGTGGAAATATGTGACCCCTGCGAAGACCTGCACAATGCATACAGGGTCAACGATATACCGGTATCCGACTTCTACACCCCACACTATTTCGACGAGCGTAAGGCTACTGGCGTTCGCTATGATTTTGCCGGCCACATCGGCGGGCCCAGAGAAGTTCTGACCAATGGCTATCTGAGCTGGCACAGCCCCATCGATGACCAATGGTATCAGTCCAGGGGATTTGGCCCAAACCCGTTTCAACCCGTCCGTCTCGGCAAGCTATCGGGTGGTAGCAACAGCATGAGATCAATTATTGACGCAGCCACGCCTACCCCTTTGGAGACAGAGGGTCTTGATCCAGCCAATTCCCGTCTCGTAACCTGTGGCCTTGTTTGCGTCGGCTGCGCTATGTTTCGTGAAGCCCTGAGATCCGGCAGACTGTTGGATGGGGGTAGCCAGTTGATGCGCGATGGCGGTCCGTTGGTACCGATTGATGGGATGAAGAAAGACGCAATCGCGCTTCGTAAAGATATCGAAGGCGTAAAGCGGGCTCTCGGCAGAAATCCTTCAAGAAAGGCCGGCCTGGTGGTGGCGGATGGGGGCCCGTTAGTGCCTATCGGCAGAAAAAAAATGGGAATACCAGCAGCTAGTAAACCAGCCACAAAAGGAACGAAGCGCCGGAAAAACTGACCGTTTCTCAGCCCCCTCCATCAAATCATACGATAATGCTTCGGTCGATAATTACGTCGCGTCCGATGTCGCTCTGGATGAGCCGTGATGCCCCAAGGTTTACGGCGATTATCAACGTCGCTTGGCAAAATCTGGAACTAGGCTGTTCATGTTTTTGCTACATGACGGTGTGTCATGGAACTCGTACTTGGATTTACGCCGAGCGCGCTGGTACCAGACATGTTCGACAGAATCCTTAACTCGGACCGCCGAATTGGATAGCGGAGCCCGTCAAGATATGTGTTCACCGGCGACATATTAATCAGACACCCAAGAGGTCTACCGTATAATCTGGAACAGATTGCTAAGGTTCTCCCTCGCGTACTGGACACCTTGTGCGCCTGTGACAATGGGGTGACCAAGAACCGACCGCCTGCCATTATCATGTTCAATCCCGATGACCTGCATAGAACGTCTACCAAGAAGGACTACCTGTGGGTCGCCTCCCACGCCGGTTTCGTCCGGATTCACCAGAACGCTGTGGAAGGCACGATAATCGAGACACGACCAGGGGAGGTTCACCTTGGTATTGGCATTTCGCAGGTCGGAGGCAAAATTATCTGGATCCCACCATTTGCCCGCCGGGCTCGGGAAATACCACCCCTCTCCTGATTTTTGAGGGGTATAACGGTCCAGGTAACTCCGCAGCGTTGAACTGATCGGAACGGCTCGATTGCATTTTGTTTTGGGCTGCCACGAATTGCCGTTTACGGTTTTGGCCCTGACACGAATGATGCCGTGAACACCGCTCGTCAGATCGATGTCATCGCGGGTGAGCCACAGCAATTCCTCACGGCGTAAGCCGGCATAAATCAACATCGCTATCATCGTTTGGACCTTGAGGTTGTGCTTTAATGCGTCAAGCTGCTGCTGGATCTGTGGCAGCGTCAGGAAACGGATTTGCGGAGCACGTTCCTGGTAGCGCTCAACACTAGCGGCCGGATTGATCCCGCCAGGTAGGCAAACACCACCTTCTTTTTGCGCCCAATTAAAAAGCCGCACAAGGATTTCACGGTAGCGATTGGCCGTTTTCGGTGCCAATCCCCGACTGCGCGTGTGGCTGCTCAGGAAGGCGCTGATCTGGGCCGACGTGATCGCCTCGAATTCTTCGGCTTCAATCACCACGGGACGGACACGCAGATCCTGTTGGGCATCAGGTTGAAGCGTGCGTTTGCGGCATTTCTCATTGACGCGCCGACTAGTGATTCTCAGGGCCTCACAGATGGGACCGAAGGCCTCACGGAGGTAATAGGTATCGGTTTGGGCACTCTTAGCGGTCTTGATCGTCCGCATGTGCGTCACATACCGCTGCACCACAGAGGAGATCGGGGTGCGTGTCGGCAGGGGAGATCGCAGCCCACGGACTCGGGCGGACTCAAACTGTCGCTGATGTTCACGGGCGACTTGCAGACTACCGGTCATGAGGCTGCGCCGGCGCACGTGACCACTCACGCACCACTGGAGGTAATAGGTTCCTTCACGCTTGAGAAGACTGGCCACGGGTACTCCTGCGAAAAACCGTCTGGTTCTTTCGCGAGTCCCATCTTGACCTGCCCGATTGGTTACAAAACTGGTTACAGTTCGGGCGCTTTTAGCCAATTTTAAAGGGACTCGCTTTTCGCAAGTCCCTGTCGGAAAACAAGTAGCGGGGGCTCGTTACGTTACTCGTCACGCTGTGAAAATCGCGTTTTGGGGCTGTTTTCGGCGTGTGGCATAGCCTTGCTGTATCCCGTAGATGGCTAGGTTTACAATCCTTTTATGGCCAGAGAGGAAAGGACAACGCCAACCGGCGGGAAGTCGCAATAGAATGTTGCCAAAATAGCCTCCAAGGCGAAAAAGACCCCGAGCGGAAACATGAGGATGGGCACGTAATTGCCGGTTCGTTACTAAACTCGCCCCCGGCTTGATGCTTATTTTGTTGGCGAGAGTGCTTCTGACGGCGTACATCAAGGCATGCAAATCTTGCGGGCCAAATCTGACGATGCCGGTGCGCTGACTGAGATTGCGCTCACTGCAAAGCGATACTGGGGTTTCATCCGGGGTGTTGCCTGGGACATTCCGGGCTCATCTGCTTGACCGCGGCGAGGTTCAGGAGCAGGTCTTGCCCGTTGGTTCAATTGAGACCGCCTCGGCGCTCTTCATGATTAACTCTGTGCGCAGATGAACAAACCAAAGCCGTAGCCAAGCGGTTTGGAGTCAGCCCTGCGTGGGTACGACGATTATGCGATACAGGAAAAGTAGATACGCTCTAGCAACGGGATTTGAACTTACACTTCAGTCTTCAGTTGGAAACCGACGAGAGAATCTCCATGCGTCCGTGGGTCGAGGCGGTTGCGTTATCTCGAAGCCGAGTGAAAGTGGAAAGGAAACTTCAGGGACTCATCGGCGGTGGGATTGTTGAACGACTTCGTTGATCAATTCTATCACCAAGTCTGGCTGCTCAACTTGGATTCCGTGCCCGCTACGGTAGGTAATCACATGCCGACCGAGCGGGAGTATTTTGACCCAATCCTCGTGCATCGCTGTCCAAACCGGCAGGATTTCCGTTCGCAGAGGGTCGCGACTGGGACCGGCGGCGGTCACCACAATGATTGGAACGTCCGGCAATGGACCGCCCGCCTTCAGTTCATCGAGCGTCGCCCGCATGCCCGCGGCTTCGGGCCAATGTTCCGTGCGGAAACTGGCCAAGCCCTCTTTGGGATGGTGAATCTCCATCCAGTCAATGAATTTCTCCTGCGGAGCATCGAGAAGTACCATGCCCGCAATATCGCCTGGATACATCTCTGCGAATACTCGATTGTAAATTCCCCCGAACGACTGGCCCACCAATACATAGGGTGGCGCGATGTGCGCTTTGGCCAGTGCTTCGTGGAGATCGCGGGCGACTTGTCGAGCCGTCAGCGACGACTGCGACGTATAATTCGATCCATTGCGATCATAAGCTGCAACGCGGGCAAATTTCGCGACTCCGCTCTGTACCATTGCCCATTCTTCAAGAGTTCCGCCGAGTCCGATTTCCAAAACCACGGCTGGAGAACCGCTCCCTTCGATGCGCATGCGGAGCCGATGTCCTGGGCTAACCTCGACCCGCGGCGGAATGTCCGCCGCAGATTCGTGGGCAAGCGCGAAAGCCACATAGCAAAGGAGCGCTGCGATGAGAATAAGCAGCTTATTCATCTTACTTCTCCGCGACTGCCGGGGTCTAACGATGCCGATTTTGCGCGATCGCCAATGGCGAGGCGCCCAGACGGGCCAGTGGGGCGACAAGTATCAGCGCCAGCACCAACAGGTCCCGCAACCAGATGACTTGTGGCGAGATCAGCCATGCCGTTGCGGCCAGGCATGACGTCACAGCAATCCAGACACATAGACAAGTATTGATCGTGCGGCCGGACATCACCCGGGCACGATGTACCGTCACCAGCACCGACGCGGCGGCAACGATCTTCCCCGTAAAAAGCGTTGCGAGAATCCACGGTACGTATGGCACAAGCGTCACGATGATGTTGCCGCGCTGGTTGGGGTGATCGACGCACCAGCCGATAAGGATCAACCCCCCGATGAAGACCGTCATTCCGACGCTCGTCAGGCTGTAGAACAATCCCGTTCGACCGGAGAGACCAATCCAGATGCTGTTGACCATGAAGGCCCAGGTCAGCAGGATGGCAATGAAAAGCATCAGTATCGGAATTGTCCATTGGGAGATTGGTGAATAGATCAAACGGAAATTATCCGCGATCGATCGCAAATCCCGTGTATCCGCGGCGAGGCACAACCATAGCGGCGTCACGGCGAGTAAGACGATCCATGCCAGCAGTGTACTGCATGCGGCAGCCTTCATCTTCGCAATAATTATCTGCCCGTCGCTGACAGGCCGTGTAGCCATGAATGACGACATCGCCAAATCGAGCGACCAGAAATCCGGCTTGGCAATCCCCTTGCCTATGGGGACTGCCAGTAGGATCGGCAAAATCGCCAGCCATTGGACGGTCCACAAAGTCTCTTCGTGACCGTGGCCGTTGATTCGGCTGACCGGGCCTACAATCAGAGCGAGAGTCAGCACGACGGTAAAGGGTAGAATCAGGCCGTTGCGCCGCCATTCAAGCCAGAAAAGAGCCTGTTGAGCCGACTTAAACGCCCGTCGCGGTTGAAAAATCGCGTGAGGGATCGAATCGAAAACCGTCCGAGGCCGACTCCATCCGCGCCCACCTCCTCGGCGTTGCATTTCGACCGCGATCACTGCGGCAGCGCATCCGGCCAAACTCATGACAGCCAGAAGGACGCCGAGAAGGATCTCCCATGATTGGCGCGATCGGCTCGCAGCCAACACCCACGGCAGGCAGCCCACTGACACCAGAACGCATGCCGCCAGGGACATCACCAGAATGCGCACCAGTTTGAATCCCGACAATGACCAGATGATGGCTTGGTAGAACACCATCCCCGTCGCGAGTACGGCGGCCGGCCAGCCAATAGCAATATCGATTCCCAGCGGCCGATAGACGAGTATGGCCCATGCGCAGTAGATACCCGTCAGGACAGCCAGGGCATATGCCATCGGGGACATGACCAGGACAATCGTCCGCACCGGGAACACGAACAATCGCCGGGGGAATCCTGCCATATCGCCGCGTGTATCGCGATCCGTGAAATCGCAGAAGGCCATGACCAAAATCAGCGAGATGATCATCGGCGCAAAACTGAGCGTCTGAATTGCGTCCGAGTGTTGGATGAGTGCGGCGAACAATCGATACAGCGTCGCGCAAAGCCAAAGCACGCCCAGCACCAGCAACCATCCGCGCCGATGAGAAGCCCACATTTCCCAGACAAGAGCTTGGATGGAGGATCGCATTCTCACCGCTGCGCACTTTCGATTAAAGACCGGCAGCTATGAGCCACGAAAATATCTTCCAGACAGGCAGGCGTTTGATCGACAATCCGTGCGCCGATCTGTTCGGCCGCCAGTTCAAGGTGCTCGCCGATGCCCTGGCATACTGCCGTCCACTCCTGGCCGCCACCGTCCCAAGTCAAGGCGCCAGTGAGGCGCGGCGGTGACGAAAGAGCATTGGCGAAGCGCAATGTGAGCCGCGAGTGCGATTGCTTGATCTGGTCGAGTGAATCGCAGAATAATATTCGCCCGGCTCGAATCATTGCCACGCAATCACTGACGCATTCCACCTCCGTGAGCAAATGAGAGGAGAAGAGGACCGACCGTCCTTCTTCGGCGATCGTGCGAATGATCGCCGCCAGGATATCGCGACGAACAATTGGATCCAGACCCGACGATGGCTCGTCAAGCACGAGCAGGCTTGGACGATAGGCCAAAGCGATGAGCAGTCCCGCGCGCGAGCGCTGACCTTTGGAAAGTTGCTTGACCTTTGCTTCTGAATCCAGTTCAAATTGGCGGCGTAATTGTTCGGCGAATTGAGCATCCCATGTGGGATAGAATGCCGCCACATAGCGCAGTAGTTCATCTATTCGCATCCAGGGCGGCAGGTCCGGCTCTTCGGACAAATACCCGATTCGACCCAATACGCCCACGGGATCCGTCACTGGATCAAGGCCAAAGACTCGCACCTGTCCTGATTGCGCCTTGAGCAAGCCAAGGACATGTTTGATAAGCGTGGTCTTGCCGGCCCCGTTTTCGCCGACCAATCCAACCACCGATCCGCACGGAACGCGGAACGTCACATCGTCCAGCGCCAGCGTTGAGCCGAATCGGCGGGAAACATTTCGCAGTTCCACAATGACTTTCGACGTGTGATGACTGTCGTCGGGCTGTAATTCGGCTGCTTGATTCAAAGTGACCATGACTCAATCCTCATTGTGCTGTGGTTGCATCTCTCTGTCACGTTGGTGGATTAACTCGATTACATCTCCAAGCGGAATGTCCATCTGCCGTGCCTCGGCCAACAGCGAGTCGATCCGCCGCATCACGATTTTCAGACAAAAAGCTCTTTGGCGAGCACGTCGAAGGATTTCTTCATTTCATACACGAGAGTTGCGCCGTCCAGCCGAAAGTTCAAAAAGACCACTTCGAGAAATCGACGTTTCATGCTGTAATCGGCGATAAGCCATCGTTCTGCCAAGGATTGCGACAGTTCGAAAATCTTCAGGGCAACTTCGACTAATTCATCCTTGGATCGGCGCGATGCTTCCAATTGCAAAGTCAACGCCGCTATCCGATCCCGGAAATCGGTATTCTTTCGCGCGAAAGCCACTGCTGCCGCATCATTTGGAAAAAGTTGCAAAACTTTCGCCCAGTTCGCTGATTTCTCCTCCTGCGACCCCGGAAAGGGCTTCAGCGTCGCGCTTGACTTTGGATGGGTCATAAGTGACTATAGTCATTTATGACCATAGTCATACATTCATTACGGCAGCGAAAAAAAATTGAGGTCCGCCGGCGGATCATCGCTGTCGCCGTGGAATTGTTCGCTGCGGAGGGGTTTGACGCGGTCACCGTGGACCGGATCGCGGCGGCGGCCGGCGTAGGTAAAGGGACGGTCTACAACTATTTTGCGGCCAAAGATGACATCGTCGTCGCCTTTATGGCGACAGAGGAAGAAAGCGTGCAAGCGGCCGTGACGCGGTTGGCGGGATCCGACGAACCCTTGGCAGAGATCCTCGCTTCGTTTGTGCTCTCACAATTCCGCTCGAAACGGCGGCATCATGCGTTCGTGCGCGTGTTTCTGGCACGCATGTTTAGTCAAACGCAGGAGTTCATGCCGTACATGGTGCAAATGCAGAAGTCCGTCGATCCTTCCCTGAAAAAGTTGTTTCGCAGCCTGCAGGAGCGGGGGGTGATGCGGGCTGATATTCCGCTGGAGGACTTGGTGCTTGCGTTCAAGACACTTCAGACGGGCTTAACGGCGTTGTGGGCGATTGAGAGGCCGCCATTCAGAACCAGCGAGCGGATGGTGCGTCTCCAAATGAAACTTTTCTGTCAAGGGCTGGAGACCAAGTCATGAAAAACTTAGAACTGCTTCGATGCAGCACGTGGTTCGTATGGATCCTGATATTGGGGGGTGTGCAAGGAGCGTCCGCGGCGCCGGCAGAAGTGACCACAACGGGCCCAGCAACCTCTCAACCAGCTCCGCCGCCCTGGGTCCGCCGGTACACGGAAGGGGAGAAGATCGTTTATCACATGCGGGGGACCAATCGGGATCGCGAAGGGACGTGGGTGTATGCATTCGATGCCGATGCGGTCGTGACAAAGGGCACCGATGGCGGTTTTCACGAGGATTATGGCTGGAAGAACGTCGTTTCCATGCACACCCATGACGCGGCAGACTTGTTTTCACTAACACAGCCTGGTGCCTGGACAGATTTGGTAAAGGGCCACAAAGCACTGGATTTGCCAGCGGCGAGTGTGGGTTATCGTCAGCGGCTGGCATTGCCCGCCATAGCGAAAGCGGATGATTTCATGAAGGTCGCAGCCTCGATGCAGGATCTGTCGAAGGTGGACGCATCCTTGGTCGGTCCCATCGCAGATTTGACGACCTTCTATGTGGACTTGATGTTCTGCTCAGGATTCGGGGCGACAGCGAAAACGGGCGACAGGCGCTATATCAATAGCCGTGGACGGGTAAATTCCTGGGCGGATGGATCGCACGTTGTACTGGGGGCAGATTCGATTGATTTCGACTGCCAGGTGAAGGAAATCAATCGGGAGGCGCGGACGGCCACGTTGTCTATCGATCATGTGCCGGCGAAGAACTCAAAGATTCAATTGCCGGCAGCCTGGATGAAGACGCCCGTGTCCGATGCGCCCAACAACTGGGTAGAGGTCATCAAAAATGATGACCACACCTTTACCGCCGCGGTTGGCAAGGAGACCTTCGCGGTGACGATTTGTGTGAGTCTGGCGGACGGAAGAATACTGGAGGCACGAATGGACAATCAGGTGGACGTACTGGAGCGAAGGTGCCAAGATGCTGCGCTGACCACCGCCGGCGAGCCGGTTCGGTACGAGATTCGCCGACAAATTGACCTGATCGACTCATCGCACACAAAATGAGTCGGCAGCTTTTGGGGAACACCTCCGACCTCTGGGGTCATGAGCGGGTACACTGCGTTGATGTTCGGAACGGCGGTCCCAACCTTCAGTTTAACGAGCGGCGTCTTTGAGTTTCCCATTTGTACCGGCGCTTGTACTGGTGTACTGCGTTTGTCCGCGAAATTTGCAGCCTTTCGCTACGATTTGCGAAAGTGAATGGAGCGATGTAAAACTCTGTTAACACAGTAGCTTCATTGCTTTTCGGCTGTTTCAATGAGCCGCTGATAAGGACGAGGTCGGACGTTCGAATCGTCTCGGGCCCATTGAAATAAGACCTGCCGAACGCGTTACTTGCGTACCTGCGTATGTCGGAGAACGCCTACCATTACTGGAATTCCAGCAATGTCAAAAAATGTGGAATTGGCCATCCATTATGCGCAGCCCCGCGCCGGGGAACATCGATCAGATCATTAGCAATAAGGCGGCCGCAATGACGATGGAGATTTTTCTCGCTGACACTTCGTGCTCGCGCCTCCTGCTCAAACCTCTATCGCCGGGCAGGCGCGGCGGAAGCGGGTGGAATTACATAGATGTGCAAATCGTAGCCGGCAAAGTTGTCTGTCAAACCGTTCCCTGTGACGTTCACCGTTGCATTTGCGTGATTGATCACGTGAGCAGTGCCGACGGGAAAGCCCGCCAGCCGCACGGAAGCTCCCGACTGATGTACGGGAGACAGATTCAACACAAAGAGATAAGCGGCGCCGTTTGCCGACGTCCGCCAGGCAACTTCCAGCGGAGCATTGACGGTCGCGGTCATGTTCGGGGCGTTGTCCGTAGTCGCCAACATCGGCGCGACCTGGGCCAATAATGCATCGTCCGTGCCCATCTCCGCCGCGACAGCGGTGGGGGTGCCGTCGTAATTGAACGGATTGAACTGATCGGGAAAATAAATAATCCCGCTCACGCCATGGATCACCGCGTCCCAGATTTCAACGCGCAGCTGAGCAGGGGTGACGCCGGGTGTTTTCTTGGGCGTCCAGGAAAGCCGCTGCTGTGAAGTTTCGATGAACGCAAATTGTGGTTTGCCTCGCGATAGCGAACGGCACTCATCCACGGCCTGGCCGACTTTCGACAGCCAGGTCGGCTGATCCCATCCGGTGACCGGATATAAATCATTGGCGATCCAATCGGCGGCGGCGAAATATTCCTGGTAGATGGCGCGCGGAGTCCTGTTGAACAGCACATTGCCGCCCGACACGTTTAAGAACACCGCCCGCTCAGCCTGAGCGCTGTGAAGCCGACCATACAGGTCTTTCAGTGAGCTGGCGGGCGTGTTATGAACATCTGGTTCATCCTGCTGCTGCCATGCCAGCAGATAGGGTTGATCCCGATCCTGTTTCGGATTGGATCGGGGTTGGCGGATCATCCACATTTCATTGGAGGCCGCCGCCGCGGACCACTGGTCGATGCTCACGGAATTCGATTGGCTTTCATATCCGACAAGCGTGTTAAGACCGCGCGCTTTCCACTTCGCAAAACTACCGACTGGCTGACACCACACGCCGATGACAAATGCCGGTGGCTGCGGCTTGACCGACCGCGACGCAACCAAGACCGCTTGATCGACAGCCTTTCCAGAAACATGCTGCGTCGTCGTTTGTGAATTAAAATTCGCCCGGCTGCCGGCGTTGCACGACAGCGGACCACCTAGAATCATCAGCCAAAGCAGGCAATAGCCGCTCCTCCAAAAAAACGAACTGGGAGCCATGAGATCCCTCTCAAATTCAGTTTGTGAATTTCGAACGCTGCTAAAAAGCGCCCGCACTGCATCAAAGCGGTTCTCGAAAGGCAATGATCTTTCCGCCATGACCAGACATGTCAAAGGAGCGAAAAAACATTTTGCCCGCGCTTGGTGAGATTGGTAACGGCCCAGCAGAATCCCAAAAGATGATGTGCGATGTGGATCACTTGGCATGATGAGCGAGCATCTGTCGCGCCGCCCGCTGTCCGCTGGCCAACGCTCCAGCGACCGTGCTCGCCTGCCCCGATGTGTCGAATGCTTCACCCGCAAAAACCAGGGTGTTTTCAATCGGCTTGGTCAACTTGGACCGCGCCGTCATTCCACCGACGGCGACGTAACTATAAGCGCCGCGCGCCCACGGATCGGAGCCCCAATCATGACATTGAAACCGCTCGATCAATCCATCAAGCCGTCCCTGCCGCGGCGGCTTTGTGAATACCGCATTAATTCAAATCATCACTCTTAAAAGTAGGCAGATCTTTTAGCACGACAACAGAAGAGGGGCGCATCCAGGCCGTGGATGCGCCCCTCTTCGTGGGACTTTATGCGATCGGATGGCCGCCCGTGATGCCGTAGATTTCGCCACTCACATAGCTGGATTGCTGGGAAGCTATCTACCGACGGTGCCCGGAGAATACCGTGTGTTTGCGAGCAAAACCACTATAGGATGCATGGAGTTGCACAAGCTGTGGAACGTGCTAAACTACCCGAATTAGCCTGCTTTTCTGGGCTTTTTGGTAAAGATTTCGGCTTGCCTGATAAGGACGAGGTCGGACGTTCGAATCGTCTCGGGCCCATTGAAGTAAAATCTGCTGAACGCATTACTTGCATACCTGCCCGCGATGGGCGTGGCGGCTCAGGACTCCAGGATAATCCAGTATTTACCGGAGGGTCATGACTAGCTGAGCGGGACGAAAGTCATCGTTTAAGCTGGTTATACCGTGCGAAACCGTTATGTTGTTCGTTCACGAATCTCGGAGGCTGTTTTTCGTCGCTTTTTGCGTCATGTGGCGGC
>Ga0302182_10000826_pt1 | contig 17817 bp, 12 predicted proteins | sample I_Palsa_N3_1_FD_198781 | JGI IMG/M metagenome (GOLD analysis project Ga0302182, IMG submission 198781) | Peat permafrost microbial communities from Stordalen Mire near Abisko, Sweden - I_Palsa_N3_1 | ecosystem: Environmental > Terrestrial > Soil > Palsa > Peat permafrost | place: Sweden...
TCCAACGAAGCGCTGACTACATATCTGCTTTTCGGTTCGGTGAGCGAGCCAACAACTCTGGTGGAAGGTGTCTTTTCCCTGCCGCCGGGCCATCGCGTCACCATTCTTGCTGGTGATCCGATCGAAGCCTTCGAGCCGAAACCTTATTGGAACGTCGCGCGGGTGCTCGAAAAGCAAGCCGAAACCGGAATTGCTTCACCGAACTCGCAGGCCCCAAGAGTTTCCCCTCCGTTGCAAGTTCGATCTTTATTGGAAGATGCGGTGCGGAGTCATCTGATCGCGGACGTTCCGGTGGGCGTGTTCTTGAGCAGCGGAATCGATTCGACGGCGATCGCGGCTCTTGCTACGGTAGTTCAGAGAGAAATTCACACCTTCACCGTCTCATTTCCCGATACGGAGTTCAGCGAGGCCGCGGTCGCTCGACGCACTGCCGAGCGTCTTGGAACCGAACATCGCGAGGTCGTAATTTCCGGCGACGAAATGGTTACTCGACTTGATGAAGCGGTGATGGCTCTCGATCAGCCGTCGATGGATGGGATCAACACTTACTTCGTTTCTTGGGCGGCACGACAGGGGGGCTTGAAAGTGGCGCTGTCCGGGCTTGGCAGCGATGAACTGTTTGGCGGCTACACGTCTTTCCGAGATACAGAGAAAATTAATCGCATCGCCACGGCGGCTGGATTCATTCCGCAAGGAGCCCGCAGGTTGGTTGCACTCGGAATGAAGAACATGAATGTTTTTCAGTCTTCACCCGATGTTTTTCGCAAAGCGTCGGCGGCTTGGCTTCAGCCGAATCTGTTTCCACATCCCTACTTTTTCACACGCACGCTATTTACACCGCAGGCATTTGCGTCGAGTTTGCGCGGGAGTACCGTTGCGTGGAGTTCGACGAACTGGTATCAGTGGCTTACTGCTGCCGCACAGCAATCGCGATCATTGGATCGGTTTACACAAGTCTCGTGGCTCGAGCTGCGCTCCTATCTGGTAAACACGCTATTGCGGGATACGGACGCGACGAGCATGCGCAATTCGTTGGAGGTGCGCGTGCCGTTTCTCGATACACCATTGGTGGAATACGTTCTTGGCTTGCCGGAGTCGGCCAAGGGAGGCGGCGGCGGTCCGAAGGCCCTGCTGGTGGAGGCGCTCGGCAATTTGCTGCCCGAAGAAATCGTCAAGCAACCGAAGCGTACGTTCACCTTTCCGTGGGAGTATTGGATGCGTGGGAAGCTGGGAGAGAGAGTGGCGATGGGACTTGGCGATTGGGCTCCCGCTCTCGAGGCCAGTCTGGACCACAGGTTCGCGCAAGGGATTTGGAGGAATTTCTTACGAGGCAAAACGACCTGGTCCCGGCCATGGAGCCTCTACGTTTTGAATGAATGGGTCAAACGCAATCTTAGTGTTCCATTGAAGGACGGCAAGGAGCGGCATGATTCGGCTGCCGTCCATGCCGGCTGATTACGGGCCGCATACGGAGTTCTCTATGCGGACATTCTAAAATGATTATTCTCGGTATAAACGCGTATCACGCAAACGCTTCGGCTGCCATCGTGGTGGACGGACGTCTGATTGCTGCCGTCGAGGAAGAGCGGCTCAATCGGGTTAAATACGCTGCCGGCTTACCGGGTCGCGCGATTCAGTATTGCCTAGAGCAAGCCGGGGCAAAACTGTCAGAGGTAGATCACATAGCGGTTCCGCGCAATCCGTGGGCGCGGCTGGGAACAAAACTTCGATTTGCGATGCGCATGCCCCGCTTCGCTTTGGATCGCGCGCGCGTGATGAAGCGCTTTGCGGGGATCCAAGAAGATCTAGCAGCGGCTTTCGAGATACCTTCGGAAAAGATCCGAGCGCGTTTCCATCGCATCGAACACCACACGGCGCATCTCGCAAGCGCTTATTTCGTTTCGCCATTCGAAAATTCCGCGGTGCTTTCCGCTGATGGCCTAGGCGACTTTGCAAGTTCCATGTGGGCATTGGGTGAAGGGGCGAAGATGCGGACCCTCGGTGAAATCACCTTCCCTCATTCGCTGGGGATGTACTACACCGCGCTGACACAATACATCGGGTTCTGGAAATTCGGTGATGAGTACAAAGTGATGGGCCTGGCAGCTTACGGCGAACCGGAATTTCTGGACGAGTTCCGGCGTATCGTTTATGCCGATGGTCCGCTTTCGTTCCGCCTGGGCCTGGACTATTTCACGCATCAGCGGCAGGGCGCCGATATGACTTGGCGCGAAGCAAATCAGACGCCAGTGCTTGGCCGGCTCTTCTCCTCTCATCTGGAAAAGCGCCTAGGTCCGTCGCGCAGAGAGGGCGAACCGCTCGGACAACGACACAAGAACATCGCGGCAAGCATGCAAGCTGCACTGGAAGAGGTCCTCGCCGCGCATTGGACCGCTCTGGCGCAGAAGACCAGGCAGAAGTCGCTGTGTCTGGCGGGAGGCGTCGCATTCAACTGCCTCGCGAACGGGAAGATTTTTGATCGCTCACCGTTTGAGCGTGTCTACGTACAGCCTGCGGCGGGCGACGCAGGTCTCTCAGTGGGGGCGGCCTTTGCGGTGAACCATCAGATTCTGGGACGGCCGCGCGAGTTCGTGATGGATCACGCTTGTTGGGGTCCGGAATTTTCGAGTCAAGAGATCCGGCACTCGATCGAACAATTTCATTCATCGGAAGAGGGAGTGAGTGTCACGGAGATGGAAGAGACTCCTTTGCTCGAAACGACAGCCCGGCATATCGCTAGCGGAAAAATAGTCGGATGGTTTCAGGGGCGGGTGGAGTGGGGCCCGCGCGCCCTGGGGCAGCGAAGCATCCTGGCGGATCCGCGGCGGCCTGAGATGAAAGACGTCTTGAACCGCCGGATCAAACATCGAGAAATATTCCGGCCGTTCGCGCCTTCGATTGTGGAAGAAGCTACAGGTGAATTTTTTGAGAAGACGCACCCTTCGCCGTTTATGACTTTTGCCTATTCCGTGCGGCCGGAAAAACGCGATGTGATTCCCGCGCCCACACACGTGGATGGCACGGCGCGGCTCCAGACCGTGAGTCGAACGGCGAACCCGCTTTACTGGAAACTTCTGCGCGCCTTCGGTGATCAAACAGGCGTTCCGGTGCTCTTAAATACTTCGTTCAATGACAATGAACCAATCGTCTGCCGGCCAGAGGAAGCGCTTGATTGTTTCCGTCGAACCCAAATGGATACATTGGTAATGGGAAACTTCATTCTTGAGAAAAGATCCTCAGCCGCGTCGCAGGAAGAAACTGCGGATAGTTTCGCGAAGCGCGCGGAATAGGGAGGCGTCAGTCAAGGCGGAGCTCGCCGCCACAGTTGTCCAGCCCGGCGTCGAGATGCAAATCGGTTACTATGCACATTCTTCTGCTCAATCAATATTATCCGCCGGACACTTCCGCCACGGCCAAGATGGCGGTGCAAGTGGCCGAAAAATTGGCGGAACACCATCGGGTAACGGTGGTTGCAGGACGCCCTTCCTACGATCCCGACGAGTTTTACCCTTTTGCATTTCTCCGGCGCGATGTTCGCAATAACGTTTCGGTCGAACGCGTCGCTTCCACCGCTTACCCACGGCATCAGATGCGGCGGCGCGTCTCTAATTACTTGAGCTATCTCGCGCTCGCTGTCCCGCGTGCGCTGGCCATTCACGCGGACATCGTTCTTGCGATGACGGATCCACCCGTTGCAGGCATCGCCGGTGCATTCATCGCGCGCATGGGGGGCCGGCCGTTTGTTTACAATATCCGCGATTTGTATCCGGACATGGCTCTGGGTGGCGACATCGTGCGGCCCAATCGGTGGGTTGACCGTTGGGAGGAAATGCACCGCCGAGCGCTTCGTGAAGCTGCTCGCATAATCGTTCTTGGCGAGGACATGCGCGAGAGGATTGTCTCGAAGGGAGTTTCGCCGGACCGAGTAGTCGTAATCCGAGACGGCGCTTCGTTTCCTACTTCTTTGCCGGAGCGCAATGATCCGCTAGTGCAGAAGATTCGCTGCGGATTCTCGATTGTCGCCCTGCATGCCGGCAATCTGGGCTTCTACGGGGCTTGGGATTCGCTTCTGAAGGCCGCTGACATTTTGCGCAACGAAAATATTGGACTTGTGTTTGTAGGCGATGGGGCAAACCGCGCAGTGCTGGAGACTTCCGCGAAGTCTTCGCCGAATGTACGCTTCTTGCCCTTCTTCCCATTCGAGCAAGTGCCGCACGTGATGATGGCCGGCGACGTACACATTGTGACGGTAAGGCGTGGGCTGGAAGGTGTCGTAGTGCCTAGCAAGCTTTATTCCATTCTTGCGGCGGGCCGTCCGGTGCTTGCTGTGGCCGCTGCGGGGAGTGATGCTGCGCGCATCGTGAGTGAATCCGGCTGCGGAATATCGGCGGATCCGGACGATCCTGCTGGAATAGCCGCCGCCATTCTCGAGTTGCGCGATGACCCAAATCGACTGGCTCAGATGGGAGTCCGCGCAAAGGAAACAGCAGCGAAATATGCTAGAGTCGATGAGCTTGAAAGGTTTGTCGAAGTGGTAGAAGAAGCCTCAAATCATCGGAATAATCACGGAGGCGGCCATCTGGAAAGGTAAGAAAGTACTCGTAACCGGCGGCGCATCCTTTATTGGGTCGCATTTAGTGGACGCTCTGGTGGAGCGCGGCGCGCAGGTGCGCGTGGTAGATGATCTGACGAGCGGCAGACGCTCGAACATCGAACAGCTTTTGGCGGATGGCCGTGTGACTTTTGTCGAGGCTGATTTGCGCGAGCCGGGAGTAACCCGCACGGCGATGAAGGGGATAGAAATTGTTTTTCACCTCGCTGCGGACCATGGCGGGCGCGGCTACGTCGATTTACACCAGGCAGGTCCAGCCTCGAATCTCTTTCTCGACGGCCTGGTGTTTTGGGAAGCGGTGAAAGCCGGCGTGGGAAAAGTGGTTTACGCTTCCTCGGGCTGCGTTTATCCGAATAACATGCAGACCGATACGAAGCAGGTGCTCTATCTTCGCGAAGAAGACGTCAAACCTCCGCATGACGCCGATAATATGTACGGTTGGGCCAAGCTGATGGCAGAGCTTACGCTGCAAGCCTATCACCGGGAGCACGGTCTGAAAGCGGCGTCGTGCCGGTACTTCACGGTGTACGGGCCGCGCGGAGTGGAAAATCACGCGGTAATAGCAATGATCGCACGCGCTTTTATCGGGCAGAATCCGTTTGATGTCTGGGGTGATGGCACGCAGATCCGCAATTGGACCTATGTGGATGACATCGTCAGCGGAACAATTCTCGCTGCTGAGAAAATCGATGACGGTACCGCAGTTAATCTCGGAACGATGGAACGCATCCGAGTGATCGACGCCGCAAAAATGGTCCTTGAGTTTTCCAGACAGAAGGCGGACATCCGCTTCCGCCCGGATATGCCCACTGGCCCTGTAAATCGCGTCGCAGATAACGCGCTGGCAAAAAAACTGATGGGTTGGGAGCCGAAAACTCCTTTCCGCGTGGGCCTGCGTAAGACCATGGACTGGTATTTCGCAACCAAGCAGAAGGATCAGGTGCGCGGCGTCCTTGAGCAGATGCTTACGGCACGTTGACTGGAGTGACAGCAACAATGTCCATCCGTGCCGACTTAATTGCATTTGCAGTGGCCCTGCTGGCTTCTCTTAGCCTTACGATTCCGGTGCGTCACTTGGCGATTCGGTTTGGAATGGTGGACCACCCGGGCCCGCGTAAGGTACACGTCAAACCAATTCCGCTTCTGGGCGGTATCGCCATCTATCTGGCTTTTGCCTTGGCAGTTCTTGTGACGGTCCACGGTGCCCCTGAAAAACAAGTCGCTGGGATTCTCTCCGGAGCCACGCTGCTCGCCATCATCGGTTTTCTCGACGATGGCAAGCTTCTGCATCATCAAGTAAAGCTATTCGTCGGTATGCCAGTGGCTGCGCTAATGCTGATTGCCACCGGAATCCATGCGCAGCTTTTCTCTCAGTTTGTGCCGGGATTGATGGGTGTGGTTCTCGATGACTTCTTCACCGTATTGTGGGTCGTGGGAATCACTGCGTCGTTCAGCATTCTCGACCATATGGATGGTCTCTGCGCGGGTATCGCCGCTGTGGCGGCGGCCTTCTTCACAATTTCCGCCAGTATGAATGGGCAGACGCTCGTTCGCAGTCTGGGTGCTGCAGCTTTGGGCGCCTCACTAGGATTCCTGCGCTGGAATTTCAGTCCGGCAAAAATATTCATGGGCGACGGCGGAGCGATGTTCCTCGGGTTCTTGATGGCGACACTTGGCCTTAAGATCCGGCCGGATGGCGCTCCTTTTCCGATTACCTGGCTGATTCCAGTGCTGATTTTGGGCGTACCTATCTTTGATACGACGCTTGTCTCCATATCCCGCGCACGCCGCGGCCTGCTGCCTTTCACTTCGCCGGGCAAGGACCATACGGCGCATCGATTGTCGAATCTGGGATTGGGCCATCGTGGTGCGGTTCTCGTGATGTATTGTTTTGCGGTCCTTTTTGGCGCGGCCGCACTTTTTATTCCAGGATCTTCGCCGGCGACGGCATATACCCTGGCAGGGCTACTGATCTTTGGCAGCCTCATTGCCATTTTTTTTATGGAAGGGGCGCCGTATGAACGTCAAGCGAAAATTCCCAAGACCTTTTCCGCCTAATTGAAAGAACCTGCCTGTCTTTCTTGCTTGCACCCCGGTAAGATATATACTTCAGCCTCGGTGGTTACGAGTATTAAGATCGCCTGGATTTCTGCTCTCTTCAGTGGTGGGTAGAGGACAGTCCCGGTAAGTAGTTTCCGCGGACTCGCTCAAATAAACTACGCAAAGGCAAGTTGTAACCGACTATATGGCGCCCGAACTACGCGACGCGGAAAACAATTCGTCTCCCAGGTCTCTCACCGATAAGCAAAGCGTTGCTGTGGTGGGTGGCTCGGCGGCCGGCTTATTTACCGCTTCCTTGCTGGCGCGCCAGGGCGTTCCCGTTCGTGTGTTCGAACGCATCGAAACGCTCGAACCTGACGAGCGCACATTGATCGTCACGGATCGAATGCGGGCCCTTCTCGGACGCGCGGCACAGAAAAGCGTTGTTAACGAAATACGGCACTTTGAGCTCTTTACTGATGGCCGCGCTGCGACCGTCACCCTGAAGCACCCCGACCTGATCATTGAGCGTCGCTCCTTAATTCAAGCTCTTGCGGAAGAAGCGCAACGTGCCGGCGCGAGCATTGAGCTGGGCCGCCGCTTTCACGCGCTGCATCCCAACGGTCGTGGATTGGTGCTGGAAATTGACAGATGCGATGATGGAAGCCGAGAGGAAGTTCGCGCGGACACGATCGTGGGCGGAGACGGGGCTTCGAGCCGTGTGGCGCACGCGGCGGGGTGGGCGCCGCTTGAGACGGTCCCGCTGGTGCAGGCGATTGTGCCGTTGCCGAAAGACATGCGGCCGGATACGGCGCGTGTGTGGTTCGTGCCGCAGGATACTCCCTATTTTTATTGGCTCATTCCGGAATCGCCGACTCGCGGTGCCCTGGGATTAATCGGTGAGACTGGCCCGGAAACGCGGCATCACCTGGAGAAATTTCTCGAGAAGCGGAAGCTCGACCCGATCGGATTTCAAGCGGCGCGCATTCCCGTTTATAAACGGTGGGTTCCGGTTCACCGGCCGGTGGGAAAAGGATCCGTATATTTGGTGGGCGACGCAGCCGGGCAGGTGAAAGTCACCACGGTGGGCGGCATCGTTACTGGATTTCGCGGCGCGCTCGGAGTTGCTCAGGCGATTTTGAATCGTGGGTCCCGTGAGCTGCGAACCCTGCGCCGGGAACTTGACCTTCATCTTCTGTTACGTCGCTCGCTCCACGACTTTCAGCAGGCGGACTACAGCCGGCTGGTGGACTTGTTGAACGCTCCGGCTAAGCGATCGCTTGCCGACTATTCGCGCGACGAAGCGTGGAAAATTCTTTGGCGCGTGTGCCTGAGCCAGCCCCGCTTGGTCCTGCTCGGTCTGCGCGGGCTGCTATCGCGCAGCCGCTCGCCACGGCGGACAGACCTCTAGAGCACAACGGATCTCAGCCTCTTTTACCGGCGCCAGGTGTAGCAATCAAATGGCAAACATCGAAAAGTCTCCCACTGCGCAAAAGCGGAATCTACGTGTCGTTTCAGCTTTGATTTTGTTGGGGCTGTTCTTAGCAGCGATCCTGGTATTTCGCGGGGTAGGAAGCTGGCTAGTCCGTGAAGACCCGCTGAGGCACGCTGATGCTCTCGTGGTCTTAAGCGGGGGTTTGCCGTATCGCGCCGAGGCCGCGGCGCATTATTTCGAGTCCGGCTATGCAAGTGAAGTGTGGCTGACGCGCCCTGAAGGGCCTTCCGATCAGATGAGAGAACTCGGCGTCCAATACGTGAGTGAAGAGGATTACGACCGCCAAATTTTGATTCACCTTCAGGTCCCGGAAAAAAGCGTTCGCATCCTTCCCAACACGGTGATCGACACCGAGCAGGAAGTGGAAGAAATATCCCGCGAGCTGCGCAAAGAGGGCAAGATCAGCGTCATCATCGTAACGTCTCCAGAACATACGCGCCGGGTAAGGGCCTTGTGGAAAAAACTCGCAGGCGAAGATCTAAAGGCTGTTGTGCGGGCGGCGCGTGAGGATCCATTTGATGCGGACCATTGGTGGCGCGACACGCGCGATGCACTTTCTGTGGTGCGGGAGGTTTTAGGGTTGATGAATGTGTGGGCGGGACTTCCGATTAGACCTCACGCTCACTGAAAAATAATATGGATCAATTGCGTTTCTGAGGTGCGTTCCGAGCAACGGGATCAACTTCCGGTTCCAGGATTTTCCAGCGGTCCCATTCCCCTTTCTTATTTAAATCAAGAACCCGAAGCTGCCATTCGAACCCAGCTTCTTCATCTCGATGAGAATAGAACGCCCGCCAGAAAGCGTGATTGAGCTGAACTTCAGGCCCGGCACCATTTGCACCGCTTTCCGAAGGGGCGTGGCTCCGGAATTCCGCAAGCTCCGCAGAATCGAATGGAACTCGAAAAAACACCATTTCATTCTTTCCTGAGATGTTGGAGTGGCCATTGCTGCCCGGCGTTGGAAGAAGATGAGCACACAGCTCCACGGATTTTTCCTTCAGCACCAGTTCGAGCGATGGCGGACGTTCGCTCGAATTCCCGATTCGCGCGAGCGGAAGTTCCCAGAGAGTGATCTTGTCGGAGCCGGATTCCTGGTCAAAAAAACAATCCAGCGAGCGCGTCTGCCATGCCGCGGAGCGGCGATCGGGCAGGACTTCCGTTATGGTGGCCACGCTGTGGCCGCGCCAGCGCTCGATTTTCACCGAACCTATAAAACTTCCGAAGCCCCGGATAAAGGACAAGTTTTCGTCGGTTGTATGCAGCGAATCGCGCCAGAACTGGTCGCTCAAACGGAAGGAAAAAGTGAATACTTGCTCGAGTGGCGAGGGAGCTGATTCGCCGAGCCGGCGGCGAAACTCCGGATCATCTACTTCCTCAAGAGTGCGCACACGTTCGTTCAGCCTGCGGATCGTCCAGTTTTGGCGCCGGAGGACTCGCTGCCAGTGCTGTACGAGCACAAAGAATACGAAACATACGAGAATGCAAATGCCGAGGGTTGGCCAGAGTATTTCCATTGCTAAGCTTTGGCGTGCCTTAAAACGCTACTACTGCAGCGGTCGCTTTGTGGCGGGATTCTACTATGGCTCACGATGATCGCCTACCGAGGATTTGAGCATTGCGGAGTCGCGATGTTTATGCGGTCGAATGGCCCGCCTGCGCGAGCCGTTCGCGGAAATATTCATAGGTTAACCGCAAGCCTTGTTCGAGAGTTATCTTCGGTTCCCAGCGCAAAACGCGGCGCGCCTTGCTGATATCCGGACATCGTTGCTTGGGATCATCCTGCGGCAAGGGATGGAAATCGATCGGAACGTCAGTCCCAACCAGGGCGCGGACACGTTCGGCAAATTCCAGAATCGTAATCTCCTGCGGATTGCCAATGTTCGTCGGCTCGTGTTCGTCTGACTCTAGCAGCTTATAGATTCCGGCGAGCAAATCCGAAACGTAACAAAAGCTCCGGGTCTGTTTACCGTCGCCATACACCGTGATGGGCTTTCCGCTGAGAGCCTGATACAAAAAGTTCGGCAGAGCGCGCCCATCGTTTAATCGCATGCGCGGCCCATAGGTGTTGAAAATTCGCACGATGCGAGTATCCAATCCGTGATAACGGTGGTAGGCCATGGTCATAGCTTCCGCGTAGCGCTTAGCCTCGTCGTATACCCCACGCGGGCCAACCGGATTCACGTGGCCCCAGTATGATTCCGGCTGCGGACTAACCTGAGGATCTCCATAACATTCGGAAGTGGACGCCAGAAAAAATTTCGCGCCCTTAGCGAGCGCCAGACCGAGAGTATTGTGCGTCCCCAGAGCGCCGACCTTCAGCGTCTGTATCGGAAACTTCAGGTAATCCGGAGGGCTTGCAGGAGAAGCAAAATGAAGCACCGCTTCCAAGGGGCCTTGCACTTCAATGTAACGCGAAACATCCTGATGGGCGAATCGGAATCGGGGATGCGATTTCAGGTGGGTAATGTTGGATTCGTTTCCGGTTACCAGATTATCCAGACACAAAACATCCCAGCCTTTTTCGAGCAGCAGCTCGCAAAGATGCGAACCCAGAAATCCCGCTCCCCCGGTAATCACTGCCCGCAAGTTTGATTCTCCTTTGCAAGAACGCAGTCAACCAGACGTCATTATCTCCGAAGCAGCGTTCAGGAGGAACAGTCGCGCTCGAATTACGATACCTTGTTTCCACTAAGTTCAGCGCACAGGCCGCCTGACACAAGGACACGCAGCAGCGACTAGTCGGAGCCTGCCGGAGAAGGCGCAGGGAATCCCGTTGTGTGGTCCGCGACGATTCGCCAGCCTTCCGCAAACTTGCGGAAATTGAGTGTAAAGATCCCAGCGGGCCGGTCTTTTTCGCGATCGAGTTGGAATTCCCCAATAACAAATGCCGAATCCCGACAGGTTATGTGTACCTCAAGGCTTGAAAACGTCAGCCGACCCATCGCTTTTCCGTCAGGATAATTCCGGCGATAGCGGTCAAGGACCGCTTGCCAGCCTCGGGTGATCCCGCTCGCACCCACAAACGCGGTTTCCGAGGATTTCCAGTAGCCGGTCATGAAAGTGTCAATATCCCCGCGATTCCACGCGGCGGTTTGCATGTCGAGGACTGCGCGGATTTGTTCCTCGGCAGCGTTTTGCTTGGCCGCAATAAGGCGCGTGCCGAAGGTTACCGAGATTAGAACAGCGATGCTGACGCATAGAACAAAGGCCCGTTGGCTTCTAGGTTGCATGCTTGGCCTCCGGAAATTGCCCTTATATAACTCGATAACTACACCGGCAATTTGTACTCCTTCTGTCCCGCTACTACAAGTGCTAGCGCATTCGTGAATGTGGGCAATGCGTTTTGCACTGATAGTACGTAAGTTCTATTGTGCCTGGCGGGCGAAAATTAGAAACTGTCGTTGGTCGAAAATGCTAATCGCAGCCTTCATTCTCGTGATCTCAACAGCAGCGATGATACAGTTCGCCGTGTTTAGCTGGCGCGCGTCGTTGCTCCGAACCGTTTCTGAGCCCTTGATAAGCGAGGCGGACGGGAGCCTTCAGCCATGCCTTAACCTGTTAAGTTTCAGTAGCTTCCAGGAAGTATTGGCAGTTTATCGCGACCTGTGCCCGGATCTCGGGACTGGTTCGACTTCCAACTTGCGGGGGGTGAGCCTCTATTATGGTCTCATGCGCTTTCTGAGCGGTTTAGGGAGTTCGCTTAAGCCAGCAGCGGGGACAGCAGGCTGGACGCAACGCGAAATGGTGCTATGCACGCAATACGCGACAGTTCGATTGTCCCAGCGGCTAGAACGCAACGTTACCTTGATGAACGAAGCCCGCTCTTACTAGTGTCGGCCCGGGAACTACTCTCCGGTATCCTAACCAAAGCTTCTCTGAAACGATCCCAGCCAGCTACTTCATTGCCTACCCGTTTCGCAGTCAAATCGCCGCTGCGGCAAAAAACACACTCGGTAGTGCTCTGCAACGCCTCGCTTTAAGCTAGATCCCTACGCTTTCTATGCCAGAGTTCGCCCTGGCCTTTGGTCCGGTTGCTTGATACGCCAAGGTCGCCAGTCATTTTTCAACTAGTTACCCGGTTTTGTGGCCAAATTAAATCTCACGAACCCTTGGGGCGTAGGAATTGTCCCGATTGAAGGAGGCGCCAACGATGAAGCGCGCCGGAATTTCACTTTTGCTTGCGGGTGTGCTACTAGCCCTAGTCCAATTCACAGGCTGCGCTGATAAGCCGGCTACATTCAACAGGGTTACGATTCTGGCGCCGAGTGGCGCGCAGATCATCGGTCAGGGACAAACCGTTTCGATTCAGGTTAGTGTGTTGAACGATACCGCCGCAGGTGGCGTGACCTTCGCCCCTGTTGTCTTTGGAACTCTGACTCAAACGAGCACGACCACCGCAACGTACACGGCGCCGAATCCGGTTACAGCAGAGACCGTCGTCAAGATCGTTATCACGTCGGTGGATTTTCCGAATCAGTCGACCACCCTTATCATCACCGTAGAACCTCCGCCAACGATTACGACTACTACGCTTCCAACGGCACCCTTAAATGGCGCCTACAGCGCCCCGGTGACTGCGACCGGAGGCGTGCCACCTCTTTCGTGGTCGATAACGGCTGGAGCGCTTCCAGCGGGACTTAAGCTTTCCAACAGCACCACAGGTACAGTGCAAATCACGGGCAAGGCGACGGCAGCGGGCAGCTCCACGTTTACGATCACGGTAACGGATGCTTCCGCGGGCGATCCGCCAGCCTCGCAGCAACTCACAATCGTGGTCAGCTCTCTGGCGATCACTACAACTTCGCCCCTGCCACCTGGCACCGTGAATGTGGCCTATAGCCAGCAATTCACAGCCACCGGCGGTACCGGCACGGATACTTGGACAGTCGCGAGCGGATCGACTCTGCCAGGTGGACTCACTCTGAGCAGCGCTGGTCTTCTCTCCGGCGCTCCGACGGTAGGCGGAACTTTTACGTTCGGCATCACGGCAACAGACAGCGCCACTCCGCCGGCAGTGGTGACATCAACCTTCACGCTGGTAATCGCCCAGGAGCAACAGCTAACCCTTCTAAATGGCGCGTACGCGTTTGAGTTCAGCGGGTATGGCACCAATGGATTTGTGGCGTTCGCTGGAACGTTCACGGCCAACGGCACCGGCGGTATCACGACCGGCGAAATAGATTTCAACTCGCAGCTAGGGACACCTCTCAATGTCCCGAATCTCCTGGGCAGTTACACGCTTGGAACTGACGGTCGCGGAACTATCACATTCACGAACACGACCTTGCCCGCAGCGCCTATCTTCGCGTTCTCAATTGATGCAAATGGGAACGGCAGGTTTATCGAATCTGATTCGTCTGGCACCCGCGGATCAGGACGAATCCAACTTCAGACGGTCACGTCATGCGTAGTGAGCAACACGACTACTAACACCTACGCAGGTGACTTCGCGTTTGGCGGTTCAGGTTTTGCCAGCGCATTCGCGACCAACGGGGCAGGTCCTCTGGCGTTTGCGGGAAGATTTACGACAGTACCGCCGGTGACTATCTCAATAGCGGGTTCGTTAGCACAAGGCGAAATGGATACGAATACGCCCGGTTTTGTGACCATCGGCGACAATTCAGTGTCGGGTTCCTATAACTCTGGGCCGGACAGCACTCACTGCACTCTCGCGCTGACGTCTGCAAGCCTGGACAACCCGACCTACAGTGTCTATCCGATTTCGTCCAGCGACGCGTTTATGATCGAGACGGATACGGTGAGCGATGCTACGCCCTACATAAGCGCCGGCGAAATGATCCAACAGATCGGACAGCCGTTTGTAACGTCGGGAGTCTTGAGCGGAACGATGGTTGGAGGATTGAGCGGACAGTTCATTTCCGGCGGCACTTTTAGTCCCGAAGTTCAGGTGGTCCAAATTTCGGCGACAAGCGGCACTTCGAGCTTCCAAATATTGCAAGAAAATAACCAGGCTGGAACAATCTCCGGCTCGAATGGGACGGCAACCACGGATCCTTATACTTCCGACAGCTTAGGCCGGGTCCAGGGCTCCGTTGAGTTCAATTCTTTCTTTGAACCTGTCTTTTATCTGATCAACACGAATCAAGCGTTTTGCGTGAACATCGTACAGAACGCTCCGGCTTTTGGTTCTTTCGCGCCGCAATCAGCAGGTCCCTTCACCGCGCTGACCATAAAATCAACTTCGTTGATAGATGGCACGTCGGCGCCGGCTGTTAGCGCTGACCGCGATCTTTCCGGCTTCCTTAGTTTCGACGGGATTTCGGTTGTCGGAGGAACTCAAGATCAAAGCACAACCTCGAACAACAGCTCGGCCACGGTGACAGGCACATACGTGCTCAATGCCACAGGTACGACGGACGGCAGTGGAACCATGACTTTGTCTACTCCGACCGGCTTCACCGGCTATTTCTTTATCGTGTCTCCTACGAACGTTGTAGTGATTACAACTACGCCGCTGGACACGAATCCGGTTCTGATTATTATCGGGCACTAAGCTGGATCGTTCAGCTTCATCTTGGTGTCCGTTTACGCTTGCAAGTGTAACGAAAGGGAATAGAATCGAATTTCGTACAACTTAGGTGATGTTTTAGCGTTTGGAACTGTTTAGGCGATCTTACTTTCTAACTTGGGATCCCAGAAAATTCAAGTAGGCCAAATATTTCTGTAATTCGGCTTGCACGCCGACTGCCGGGAGGCCTTTATGATACGCCGCAACGTATTTCTTCTTTTTGTTGGTCTTCTTCTGATAATGCCAATCGTTAATTGCGGCGGGACCGGCCACCATGTGATCTCGACGCTCGTGATTTCCGGAACATTGCCGAACGGCAGTGTTGACGTCCCGTATACCGGCACGCTGACTGTCACCGGAGGCGCGGCGCCTTATACTTGGACTATAACAGGATTGCCTGCAACTCTCACGTTCACTTCCTCCGGCAATACCGTCACCATCTCGGGAACACCTCTAGTCGCGGGAACAATTTCCGGCACCGCAACAGCCACGGACTCAAGTATGTCGTCTTCACCGGCTTTTTCTTACTCGTTCACTATCGGAGCAGCTCCGCAGCTGGCAATTACTCCGACAGAGCTGACCCAGTTGATCGTCGGGCTGCCGACAACTCAAGTACTCACGGTCAGTCCCGCAACCATCGGACCCTATACATGGAGTGTCGTAGCCGGCGTGCTCCCGCCGGGCTTGCTTCTGAGCAACGGAACCACCACGGATCCAAAGACAGTACAAACGACGACAAATACGGTTACGATCACCGGCACGCCGACCACCCCGGGATCATTTAACTTCTCGATCACCGCTAGTGATTCTGCCACTCCCCCTAATACAGTTCTCCAGGGGTACCAACCTGTTGTCGCGAACTCGAACGCGAACGCCTGTCCGGCGGGAAGCAACAATGCGGGCTTGCCGGCAGGAACTACCTACGCTTTCCTGCTTAGAGGATTTGACAGCGAGTCTGAACCGTTTGTTATGGCGGGCAGTTTCACAGCCAATGGGCTTGGCGGTATCACGGCCGGCGATGTGGACTTCAACGGATTCACTAACGGCCCACAGGAAGCAGGAGCCAGCCTGGACCTAGCAGCTAGCACTTACTCGTTTGATCTTAACAATGATACCCGTGGATGCCTGAGCTTGGTCTTCGACACAGGGGCCGCTGCAATACACGCCAATAACCGCAAGATGCAGGGGAAACTAACGGCGCGTGCTGGTGCGAGCTCACGGCGCGCCGCCAGGCCCGAAGGCGTGCCGCCTCCTCCTCCGATTCCGTCCAGAGTTGTGTTCCAATTCGCGCTTGGCGGACAAACCGCAGGAATCTACACGACTGGCAATATCATCGAGTTTGACAATGCCGACGGGTCTGGCGCGTCGGCAAGCGGCGCAATGCATGTGCAGGACCCGACGAAATTCAATGTTACTTCGCTGGCTTCCAACTTTGCATTTGGCGCGGCGGGATGGGACCCTTCGGTTAATCGTGTCGCGATTGCAGGATCGTTTACACTAACGGCCGGCGTTATCAATCCGATCTTTGCCGACTTCAATGATAACGGGGCGCCTTCCGGCGAACTTAATGGCGGCGCGAACTCGGGAGTGATTAACACTGTTTCTTCGGCCACCGGCCGTGCAACAGGCAGTTTTGATATTCCGATGCCGGGGAGTCCGGACGTGCAGTTCGATTCCGTTGTTTACGTTATAAACGCCAACGATTTTTATGTTATTTCTGCTGACAATCCGGCTGGAGGCACCACTTCCCTCCTCAGCGGGCGAGCACTTGCCACGTCAAGTACCTTTGCGGCAGGTGCGTTGAACGGATTCTCGCTCCTTGCCAGTGAAGGGTTCGACCCGACTGGCACCGGGTTCAATGATGTCGCCATTGGAACGGCGCAATTTTCCAGCACCGGAAATACGGCGACAGCTTCATTTACTGAAAGTGATGCTGGGACGGTGACAAATCCCACGTTCACCGGAAGTTACGCAGTGGACGCAACGAATCCATCCTCAGGGCGTGTTTCCTTCACCGCCACGGGTACCGCAACCCCCCCGGTCGTTTACCTGACGAACGGCGGAGACGGGATTGAACAGATTCAGGGCTTCAGCGTGGGACAGGATACAAACGTGAGCTCGGGTATATTGGTAACCCAGAGTGCTACGGCTCCGGATTTCACGAGCCTCAGCGGAACGTATGCCTTTGGAAACTGGGAAGATGTTGATGGCCAAAACGGATCATTCTCCGGCACGGCTATTTTCACCGCTCCTACGACCTATTCCGCCATTGAAGACGAAACCTTCGTGACACAAACTGCTCCGTTTCTCACACTGGGTACGGCCGTTAACGGCACCTTCACAGTCATTCCGGCGGGGACAGGCACCATTACGGTTGGCGCGAATTCCGGCGCATTTGTAACTAACGGTCAGCAAATCTTCTCAATTGTTCCGGGCACCAATACGAGTGGCTCGGACGCCTTCCTGGCCACCTCCACTAACGTTGTTGGCCCTTAATCAAGAGTTAGTTTCGAACTAGAAATAGGCCGGCGTAGTTGGCCGGCCTATTTCATTTTAGCGGCGAATAATTCGCAGAGGATCAGTACGCCCAGCGCATTAGGATTGCGCCGGTGGTGTAACCAGCGCCGACGGTGATCAACAGCACTAGATCACCTTTGCGCAAGCGCTTCTGCTCCAACGCATCCATCAGCGCCAATGGAATTGTGGCGGCGGTAGTATTTCCAAAGCGATCTATGTTCACCAGAATTTTTGAATCATCAACGCCCAAGCGTTCCTGCATCGCCCGGATAATGCGCAGGTTGGCCTGGTGGGGAACCACCAGCGCGAGATCGCGGCTCGTGAATCCATTGCGCTCGAGCACGTGCAGCGCTAACTCGCTCATTCGCCGCACCGCGTATTTAAACACTTGCGCGCCTTCTTGGTGGACGTAGTGCATCCGCTTCTCAACCGTCTCTAGCGAAGCGGGATTCAGCGAGCCGCCGCCCGGCATGTAGAGATTGCACCCGCCCGAGCCATCTATGTCGTGTACAAAGTCCAGAATACCCTCAGCGTCGGAGGTAGCGGGTTCGACAAGAACCGCGCCGGCTCCGTCTCCAAAAAGAACACAAGTGGCGCGGTCTTTGTAATCGAGGATGGAGGTCA
>Ga0302182_10000827_pt1 | contig 17810 bp, 26 predicted proteins | sample I_Palsa_N3_1_FD_198781 | JGI IMG/M metagenome (GOLD analysis project Ga0302182, IMG submission 198781) | Peat permafrost microbial communities from Stordalen Mire near Abisko, Sweden - I_Palsa_N3_1 | ecosystem: Environmental > Terrestrial > Soil > Palsa > Peat permafrost | place: Sweden...
AACTTTTTGTAATCCCGGTGAGAAACGAAAATGTCAGGGAAAGGTGAGGCAGACTACTACAAAAGCGGAGAGTGGAATTTCGTCTGCGACCTTTGTGGTAGGAAGAACAAATCTGGAATGGCCATGTTCACGTGGAATGGCCTGTATGTCTGCCGACATCATAAAGAGGTTCGTAACCCCCAGGATTTTTTACGTGGTGTGAAGGATGATCAATCGGTTCCCTGGAGTCGCCCCTACCACCCACCCCGCTGCGACACTACCGAATTCCCTTATGTCGAATTCTGCACCTTGCAGGGAGAGAACTCCATCCCCGGCTTCGCCATCCCAGGTTGCACCGTGCCTGCTTTCGTCAACACTGCCTTCTACCCGTCCATCCAGCAGTATCGTGGCTGGGCGATTCAGGACACCTACGGTTGCCCGATCCTCGATACCAACGGCCAGATGATCTACCCCCCAGGTACGCCTTCCGCTGCCAACCCTCCCCGCCCTGGCGGTCCTGTCTACGAACTAGACATCAATTTTATTCTCGACGTGAGTACCCTGGGATGAAAAAACTTCTCTTAACGGCAGCCCTGTTGTGGTCTGCCGTCGCCTCAGCTCAGTTCGTTCCTGGGCAGGTTCTCACTGCTGCAGAACTAAACTCCGCTTTTGCTCTCTATGCCCCTCTCACTGGAGCCACTTTTACTGGTCCTATCGCTGGCACCAGCGCCACTTTCTCTAGTCTAGTTTCCGTTCCCGGGTTGACAGCTACGGGCACCATCTCCTTGCCCCTGGCTTCCCTGCCACTGTCATATTTAGCCCTACAAGCTGCTAATACCCTGCTGGCGAATGCCGCTGGATCTTCAGCTTCCCCGACAGCAATTTCTGTACCTTCCTGCAGTACTTCCTCAAGTGCTCTGCAGTGGTCATCTGGGGTAGGATTTGCATGTAATACGTCTGTTAATTCCGCGACCCTTGGCGGAGTTGCGGCTGCTTCCTATTTAACAACTGCCTCTGCTGCTTCCATTTACGCTCCGTTAGCCTCCCCGGCCCTTACCGGTACCCCAACAGCCCCTAGCCCCACGGTACTTACAAATAACACGCAGTTAGCGACAACCGCTTCTGTGATAAATGTTCTCGGGAGTGGAGATTTTCTAGGAGCTTTCAATTCTGTAACAGCAACCACCACTATCACGCCCTCGCAGACTGGCGGGATTGTTGGAACAACCACCAACAATAATGCAAATGCTGGGAGTGTGGGGGAGTATCAAGCTTTTGGGGGGGGCAGTGTTCCACTCACTTCCGGAACTGTTACTAACGCCACCAGTATTAGTTTAACTGCTGGGGATTGGGATGTGGAGTCTGTTCAGCTATTTCAGACTTCCGTAGGTGGCTCATTAGTTTTTGCCTACTCTTCTGTGAGCACCACTTCAGTAACTCTAGGCGGTGTTGGCCAGTATACTTTATCTGGTGGAGCACTTGGAGCCCAATTAGCAGTTACTAGCCCTGTAGTTCGTGTGAATTTGGCTGCAACTACTACTGTCTATGCGGTGACTGAAGTTAGCTTTGCTACGGGCACCTGTAATGTCTTTGGTTTTCTTCGTGCGCGTCGCGTTCGTTAAGGGGAAATAACATGGCCGAACAAGGTTCCTATCCCCTAAATGGGAGAGTTCCGCAGGGTACGGATACCTGTACAGGGGTTGTCACTGGGCAGACTGCAGATATTCCATTATCTGTGCTGGCCACGTATATCCTAGGGGCTGTTGGGGTCACACAACTTTCTGGATCGACTGCCTCGCGGCCAGCTCCGCCTATATTCGTGGGACAGCCTTATTTTGACACCACGCTGGGTATTCCTATTTACGCCTCGCAAATCCTTCCAACTATCTGGGTCGATGCTGCCGGAGTTCAGGTATGAAAAAACTATTCTTTTGTCTGTTGCTCCTGGTTGGGCAAGTCGCCGTAGCCCAGACCTTCCCAGTTAATAATCTTCAGGTTAATGGAGCGGCTACCTTTAATGGGGCAATCAATACCCCTGCCCTGACTTCTAATGGATTGTTGGTTGGGGGGAGTCCGGCTAGTTCAGTAGCCCCTGGGGCTTCTGGATTCATTTTGCAAGCTAATGGGGCTTCTCCCCCAACTTGGGTAGCCCCGACATCGATTCTCCCGACATTTCCCTTAGGCATTTCAAATGGGGGAACCAATGCTACGACAGCTACAGCTGCAACAAGCAATCTTCAATATTTGCAGGGGGCTACTGGAAGTGTTGCCGAATCTGTTACTAGCAAGTTACAGCAAACTGTAGATGCAGCAGATTTTGGTGCCTTGTGTAATGGAAGTCATGATGATACAGCTGCCATACAAGCCGCTTTAAACACCGGAAAACGCGTACACATAGCTACAGGGACATGTGTTGTTTCCAACGCACTGACCATTTCTACCCTAGGGCAGTCTCTTTATGGCGATGGGCCGAACAGTACTATTTTATTGGTTCAGGCTTCCTTTAACTTGTCAGCTTTGGGTGTAATTGTTTTCGCTACTGGTGAGCCAGGACCACAACTAGATAATTTTCAAATTTCTTTTGTGCAGCCTAATACAACCTCTCGCGCAAGTTTAACTGCGTACCCCCCAGCTGTCTACGCTCAGTCTACTCCTCGGTTTAAAATTCACAGGCTGAAGATTGTCGCCGCCATGGTCGGTATTGACATGCGGTTGAACTGCGGAGGAGCTGTAATTGATGAACTAGATATTTCCGCATTCACTGCCGCTATTTGGATTGATGGTTCAGTGGATACAGTTCGGCTGGATAAGATTCATAACTGGCCTTTTGGGCTGACAACTAACCTACTCACTATATTCAACAGTACCGGCACTATCGGGCTGAATTCCGGTCGAATGGATGATCTAGTAGTTACAGATTCATTATTTTTTGCAGGAACTGCGGTCAATCTCTATGTGGGTTCGGAGCCCTCTTTGGGGGGGTCTACCTTTGGCAGCTTTGTCGGATGTGACTTTGATACTAACTCTAATATAGTTAATAATGGTGCAGGGGAAATTCAGTTTGTTGCCTGTTATTTTACGGTAGCTACGACAGCTACTGGTTGGTATTTGCAAGAGCAGGCGGGGGCACAGACTTTCTTTACGAATTGTGTGTTTCTCGCTAATGCAATCCCACTGAATGCTTTTGACATTGTACAAGGACAAGTAATTGTAACTGGAAGTTATTTTTCTGCTAATGCTCTAGATTTTGCTTATGTGATAGCAAACACAGGGACAGTTGTGCAGTTAATTGGAAATCATTTTCAGAGAACTGCAAACGTAGCTTACACACAACCGACGGTGTATGCTCTGACAGGAAGCCGATTAACTGCCAGCGCAAATCGTATGGATGATAAGGGAACGGGAGCTGGGATCTTTATTGCTGTACAGTCAGATAATTTCCATAATATTACAGGGAATACCGCTGTTGGCTGGTCCTATTCCAATCCGACTTACACCACGGGTATTTTTGCTAATAACAATTAGAGGCTGCTATGGCTAGTACAATATACCAGGATTACAATCAGAACACGCCGATTGTCAGCGCGTGGCTGAATGATATTAACAAGGGTATTTACAGTGCCTTGGGGCTACCAAGAGTAGCAGCGGATATTCCCGCTGCTTGGGTGCGATTTTCCGCAGTGGCTGGCGTGGTTACTATTTCCCAATCCCAGAATATAGCTTCAGTTGTCAGGACAGGGGCAGGGACTTATGTGGTAACTTATGGGGCTGCTCTGGTTAATGTTCAAAACTCTTACCAGATTCAGTCTAATGTGCCTGGATTCACCTCTTGGTCAGCAGAAACGAATCAGAGCGTGACGATTCAGGTGCAAAATACTGCAGCTGCCTTCATCGATACTTTTTCGGCGTGTGTAGGGATTTCTGGCGCAAACTGATAGATGTGGTTTTCGACATACATTAACAAAAAGTAATAGCGGTTAATTACGGGGGAATTCAGGGATGTCGATAATGGATGACACTACCAAGGATGTTGTCGCTAGTGCTATAAAGGCAGCGCCGCCAGTATCGATGGTGGGGATGCATTTTTTAGGCTATGGACTGGCTGAGTGGCTGGTAGCAGTCACCTTGGTCTATACCATTCTGCAGGTGGTGGTCCTGCTCCGGGATAAGGTCTTCTCTTCGGAGTTGAAACGGAGGGAGGAGAAGCAGTATCGGGACCGCGTGCGTAGAAGGAAATTAGGGAAGGAGCTGCATGATGACGACAGCTAAGTTTCAAGCGTGCTGGAAGCTGCTCGAAATTAATGAGGGCGGCTATACAGTGGATAATGGTGGACAGACTCGTTATGGCGTCACGGCTCGGGTAGCCTATAAATGGGGTTATCGGGGGGCCATGCAGGAATTGCCGGAGGCTATGGCAATGGCAATAGCAGAGCAGGAATACTGGGTGCCATTTGGCTGCGAACTCTACCCAACCCCGATTGCATTTCAAATCCTCGACACCGCCTACAACGGAGGCCATCCTATCCAATGGCTTCAGGAAATCATCGGCAGTAAGCAACTCGGGCAGGATCTGGCTGATGTAATTGGATTCGCAAATCCCTGGGAAGTCGTCGCTCGCTTCAACGCCAAACGTCTGCGTTATCTTGCCTCGTTAAAGCAGCCACAATATGCGAATGGCCGTATGAATCGGATGGCCACGAACCTGGAACAAGGAGCACTTCATGAATAAGGGCCTCATCTATGTTCAATGGATTGCAGCAGCAGCTCTCGTCGCGCTTTGGACAGCTTTGGTCTGGTGTCAAGTCAAAGGTGCCGACGATCTTATCGGCTGTATCAAAGGTGCCCTCGGAGCCTTCGGGCTCTACTGCTGGCACACCCAAGCAGCAAATCAAGGTGCCAACCTTGCAACCGGCGGTGCAACAAACGGGGAGGGGCCAGGAACGGCTCAACCCTTTCAACAACCCTGACGCGGCAGAGCCGCAAATTGGAGTAACAACTATGAGCAGTAATATCTTCGCAGATCTGGCATCCCTCACAGCATCGGAAGTGTTTCCCCCGGTGTTGACGCTGGTGAATAGCACGCTGGCTGATATCGAAGCGAATCCGCAGGAGTGGGTGAATCCGGCTTCGGCCACGGTTAAGGGAACGGCGTTTGTTGCCAACCTGATAGCAACCCTCCCGGCAATTGAGAACGCGGCTGTCCCGGCAGCAGCTCAGCTGGTCAGTGCAGTTCTCGCTACCCTGTCGGCCAAGCTCACCGCAGTCTCGGCAGCTACTCCGGCATCAGTCGGGGCTGAAATCGCCAACACCATCGTAACGCACTCCTAAGAGCTGGCAATGGGCACAATCACTTTGCAATTTGTTGAGGGGAATGGGGTAGGGGCGGCTTTGATCAAGTGGTTCGGTCATGGCAAGTTCTCTCATGTTGATTGTGTCCTGCCAGATTCGGGGAATCTGCTGGGGGCCCGAGCAGATCAGTTGGGAAAGAATATCAAGTCTGGGGTACGGATACGGCCTTATGGCTACACGAAGAAAGAGCCGGTGGAGCAAGTAACTATTCATTGCTCCGATCACCAGCAGCAACTCTTCTATGCGTTCATGTCGAAGCAACTTGGCAAGAGCTACAACCGACTCGGGATCATTGCTTTCTTCTTTTCGACTGAATGGACGACGGAAGGGAATTGGTTTTGTAGTCAGCTGGTGACAGCGGGATTACAAGCTGCTGGATTGCTGAAAGAGCTGACCGTGCCGCCGAATAAGATCGACCCGGATGATTTGAGGTTGATGATTTCGGCAGTGTGGAAGGTGTAATTACCCGGGATTAATGAAAAGTAATAGCGGTGAGAAACTAGGGGCTCCGAAACTGGAGCCCTTTTCTTATGGACGGTCAGGATTGAGGATTACCTCGGAGCGTTCGTGAGATTGGCAGATTAATTTCCAACCTCCGGTAGCCCCATCAAAGTATCGTTTTGGGCCTCCAGCGTAGGTAGGGCCGAGTGTTCTCACCGGTCGGGCGCTTTCCAACTCATACACCACCCCATCATCCCCCAAGCCGTAGATCTGGCTGCCGATTGTCCCTGGCGATTCCCCATCGATTGCTGCTAGTAGTTGAATGATTTTCATGTTGGTTCCTTAAGTGCGGGTATAAGTGTTTTACAGGCCCATAATCTTCCTTCATCTGTAAGTAAGACCAGCAATTCACTCCGTTCTAAAGTCACATAGGCTGGTCTTTGCGCTCTATGCCGGAGCCCCACAAGTAAAGCCCCTACGTTATAGTTCCTTTCGAGGCCGCTTTCCCAGATAATCTTCATTATACTCCTTGTAAAGGTCTTCATAGTATTTAGTGATACCTATCTCAATGTATTTGAGACCCTTGCGCATGCGAGCAGTCAGGATCATTTCATGGATCCAACTGCAAATCGCATAGAGCAGGAAGGCTGCCCCTAATCCCAGTGCTGTCATCCACATTCTCCCCACGATTTTTCACTGGAAACCACACCTACAGGAATGTAGAGTGGGTCCTCATACGGTATTGCTATAGAAGCTGCTTCCCGAATTAGTTTCAATGCCTCCTCCTTTCTGCTGCTAGGAAACGTACCTGCCAGGGAGTCATGCACCTGCAAAAGAATCTGTATCCAATCCCCGTGCAGGTCGTCAATTGCCACGTATGCCCTGTTAATCAGGCACGCAACAGAACTCTGCGGTATCCATGCAATGGCTTGATTAAAAATGGTCCCTTCGATCTTGTCGAAAAAGTAATTTCTGTAGCCGAATGCGTTCTCCACGTATCTACGACCAGACACTTGTTTTTTAATATCATTCTGCCATTGGGCAATTTCCGGACAAAGGCCAAAGTACCACTTTTGAATCCGATCAGTTTCATGTACGTTGAGCCCAATACGAGGTGCGATTCCCTCCGCTGTTCCGAGATAATTCGTGCCATGGCACAGAGACTTGAACATCGCATACTCGCGCGGATGCGAATTTTTCGACATAGTTTGGTCATGGTAGTATTCCTTCATCACTTCCACATAGGGCTTACGGCGAGCTTTGAAATTCTCTTTCATCCACTCGCAACCGGATTCCCAGGTGACGATTCGGAGATCAGCACTATCGAGATCGATATCGAAAAAGGTCTGCCCCTCATCCGGGATGAAAATATTTCGGATGTTGGGAAGGTCTAGCCCCGCGTCTTCAGTTTCTCCGCCCTTGGGGATGTTCTGCATGTTCATTCCACTGCCAAAGGCGTTCTTGCTGGATGAAAAGCGATAGGTTTCCGTACCGGCAATGTTGAAGGAGCAACGCATTCTGCGATCGTTGTCGAGGGGAGCCAGAACGAAAGTGGAATGGAAGACCCCGAGAGAGCGGAGTTCAGATATCTTTCTAATAACCGGCCAGAGGATGGGCTCTTTAGCCCCCAGGGATTGAAGGGCTGCGTCATTGGTGGTGATGCCTCCGGTTGCTCGGTTGATGATTGGTTTTAATCCCATCTGCCGATAGAAGAAATCCTGCATTTGCATGGGTGAGCGGTAGTTGATTTCATACCCAATCACCTCTCTCATCCAATGTTTCCGGGATTCCACCTCTCGCATGAGAGTGAGTGATAGATCAGAGCGTTTTTGTTGATCGACCCGCACTCCGCGAATCATTGACTTGAGAACCTTCGGGCGCAAGCGTTGCTGGAATTCGTTGACCTTTTCCAGGTTCATGGCCTTGAGCACGGATTTGAGGGTGTGGTAGACAGCAAGGGTACGGCAGGAATCGGTAGCGCAATACTCCCAATATTTCATTTCGTCCTCTCCGTCTTCCCCTTCCTTCCAGTCAGTTCGGTCATCCTTCCAGTAGAGGTGATCTTCGCAATACATAGAGGAAAGGAAGCCGAGGTTCTTCGGGAGGTTGCTGAACGCGGAATGCTGCATGAGCATTGTGTCAGCTACATTCGTCGGGAGGATACCCCAATGGCGGAAGATGTACTGGAGGTCGTAATTGAAGTTCTGCCCGACCAGGAGAACGTTGGGGTGGGTGAGAATTGCGCACATCAGCCGAACAAGTTCCGCTTCCTGTTCGGCAGTCCAGAATCCTTCGGGGTTGCGGAGAGGGCAGAGCTGCACACACAGACCTTCAGTTGCCGACCATGCGAATGAAATACAAGTGATGTGACCACCGCGTGTTTCAATGTCGCACGCAAGGGGAGTTTTTGGGCCGTTATAGCCTAGCTCTAATTGCCTGCGCAGGAGTTTGAGTCGTGTAGCTATAGTTTCAAACCACTGAGGGGAGTTATCAACCGCGATTAACAATTTGTAATCCCGGTGAAAAAGCCCCGGAGTCAGCGAGTTGGTTTTAACTCTTTTCAAATCGTGCAGCATCCACGGACGGCGTGCATATTGCGTATGGATGATATCGCTGCGCAGAGTCGGAATGACCTTATACCCCGGCGTGAGCACGCTATCCATGATGGAAGAGCGGTAGTTGAAGGAAGAGGTAACCCCTGTGAGAGCGAATAGAGCCAAATCCCCGACCGTGCAGATAACATTAGGCTTGACTAGCTCCACCTCCTCCCGGAGTTGCATGCACGCGTCATAGAGCTTCTGCGTGATGTAGTGCCCTTGGAAGAACACGTGATTTGGCTGACGGTCTTTCTTTTTGTCGATGATGTTGAGTTCGTTCGGGTAGGAGCGAGATTTCAACACTAAGGTTAAATAACAATCATCACGACGAATACCGACATCACTCAGCATCTTACTTAACTCAAAGCCCCCACCACCGATGAAAGGTTCTCCTCTACGTAAACACATTTCATGTGCGTAATCTCCGACAATCATTATAGAGGCATTACGCGGTCCAGAAGCTTTTACTGTCATTTGAGCCATTAGAAATTCACTCCAGATGTTTCCAATTTTTTCGTGTCATTATTGCGTACACGCTTTGTTTTGTGATTCCGTACTTATCCCCGATAGCTTGCAGAGTCCAGCCATCCCTCCGCAGTTTTATGGCTTCTAAAGCTTGTTCCTGGGATAACTTAGATTTCCCATTTGCAGACCCTTTAGCCTGTCTATTTCTTTCCACCTTGTCCTGCATGTTCTGGAAGGTAGTGCCGGGTATTAGGTGCTCAGGATTAACACACCTGGGATTGTCACATCTATGGCGGATAATCAGCTCTGCTGGTATAGGCCCTACATGCAGCTCATAGGAAACTCTGTGAGCACCAAATTGTCTACCACGAACTTTTAATCTGCCGTAGCCTTCTGTTGTCAGGCTCCCAGTCCAAAGCCAGCAACCCGGAGTTACGAGAAAGCGAGCATCAAATAATTCCTTAAATTTATTGAAATCATCCATATCAGATATTCCTCTGTGTTCCATACCCTATTACACAACACTTTTCCAGAGTTCGCTGGCAGAGGTTCCGACACGCGATCATTTGCAGCCGGATGCCGTCGGAGATATAGAAGTCCGGCAGATCCGGATCCATCATCAGCGACTCCGGGTCGGTCGTAACCAACACCAGCTTGGAATTCCACTTGCGTAGGCGATATTCAGGGTGATCCATCACACTACTCCTTCAGCTGGTTGAGTTCCGCCATCAGAGTCTTGCCTTGCTCCGCTGGGTCTACGTTGGTTAGTCCTTGGAGCCGTTGCAGGCAGATCCCATAGTAAGTTGAATTCTGCTCCAGCCCAGTAGCCAAGCACTTAGCAGCATGAGCAGCGGGAAAAATAGTACCGCTCCCAGCGAAGCTATCAAGCACGCGATCACCAGGTCGCGCACTGCGCTTAAGAAGATCAGAATAAAGAGCGACAGGCTTCTGCGCACCGTGGGTGGTGTTTGCGTCAGCAAAAGTCGTAACAACATCAGGGTAGATACCGGTCGTTTTCTTCTTGCCCTTAATGGCATATAAGATCATCTCCCATTGGCGACGGGGGCCATTCTCAGGGTGGGGGACGCGGCCGGAATTAGGCTTGGTGCAGATAAATGGAGTGCGAGTAACCCACCAGCCAGCCGACTGCATAATTCGTTTGAGTTCATGGAAGTTGTCGATATCGCAGAACACATAGCAATGACATTCCACTTTGGCCACTCGATAGGCCAGTGGAGCCCAGTCTTGCATGAGGACCCTCCAGGATTCATAATCATCCTTATAGTGGTGCTCGATTCCCCCGAGCTTGCCAGCCCCATCACCAAACTCGTCGGCACCCATTCCGTAAGGAGGATCGGTGAGTATGACATCAAATTGCTCCGGGTCAGTGGAAATCATCCACGAAAGGCAGTTGGTGTTGAAAACCTTGTGGGATTCGTGGGAGAGGGTGGAACCTACGCGCGCTGCCAAAGCAGCATATTTCTTGGTTTCTTCTTGCTTCTTGAGGATCTTGTAGGCATCATCAGTGTTCTTTGCTTTTGCTATCTCAGGAATATGGAGATACTGAGAGACAATAATATCCTTCCGAACAGTGTTTTGGAAAGCTCCGTCACTTCTGCCTTTGACCTCGACCGCTGTATCCGCAACTGTGTGGACTCTTCCCTCCGCATGAGCTTGCTTGCTGCGTAAGTTGTGGAGCCTCGATAGTGCGGAAGCGCGTTCTTGCCAGGTGAGGTCTTTTCTATGCAGGTTTTCCTCAAGTTCACTTTCCTCTGCTTCAAGAGGGGTGAGCTGACCGAGCGTGACGTATGGTAGAAATCCATCAGGAATTACCTCTCCGTTGTATTTAATCGTGCCGCCGAGCATGCGCACCTCATCAATTGCGCGCATGCGGCGTTCACCGGCCACGAGGACCATAGCGCCATCCCGTTCCCGGAGGACGATGGCATGCATGAGGCCTCGGGCGCGGATACCGGCAGCTAGCTCTGCGAGTGCTTGAGATTCGAATTCCCTACGTTGGCGATTCTGGTCAATCTGGATGTCAGAAGTCTTAATTAGCTGTGCTGTCATGCTGTTGTCCTACGGTAGTGAGGGATTTTCAGCTAAAAAGGACGCCGAAGCGTCCTGATTTTGAGCGGTAGCGGTCATCCCCCGGCACCATGTAACGACGCCACGAAAGTCACGAACAACACTATGATAAATCCGCACCACCAGAGCCAGTGTGCTTTTGTCTCTGCCAACATGAAGATTGCGATGAATACGGCGAGCATATCTCCTCCAGTAAGAACCCCCGTTTCCGGGGGCTATTGCAACGAGTTTTGTTACTGGGGGTTGCTTAGCCCAGTGAGGTTACTGCATCAACTTGCGCGTAGACAATCTCCGGGTCGTTCTTGTCCGGGCGATGGCCGACCTTGACCTTAGCCATGCGGCCAGGAAGCTGGTTGAAGGAGAATTCAACTGAGGGATCGTTGAGGCCGGTAGCTGCACGCAAGCGACCGAGAGCCACGTTCTTTCCTTCACCCATGTCGATAGCACCATCGGGGGTGAGGTCCAGCATGATGCCTTGGCGAGCGGTGACGACGTCACGGCCAGTTGTAGCTTTGGCTTCGTCGTCTTCGATTGCCCAGGTCACATCGAGGGCCACGCCGGTTTTCGTACCATCGCCAGACTGCCATTGGCGTGCTGCGATCTTGTCGATAACACCAGGAAATTCGCCCACTGGGCACGGAACGACTTTCGTGGAATTGGAGCCGGTTACTGCGGAATTCAAGAATGAGTCAGCGTCGAACATTTTGATAGCCTCGGAGATTAAGAGAGTTTGTAACATTTGCCGGTGCTCGCACCGTAGAGAAACTATATTACCGATTGGGGCTAGTTAATAGCCAGTTTTGCTAGTATTTACGCACCTCCTGTCAGGGTTAGGGTAGTTATTACCCGCGATTACTATTTGTTAATCACGGTTGATTATTCCTCTGGGGGGCTATTAGCATCCCGCACGCCCTCAACAAACTTCCCACCCCGCGACAGCCACGAGGTAAAGATCGGCTTGAAGTCAGGAGGCAATCCAGCGGCAATTGCCAGATTCCGAGTCTTGACATCCGCTTGGCTATTCGCAGTGTCCCAGGTGAATTTGGAGCCTTCGCGGACAGCCAGCACCACATCCGAGAACATAGCTGGCAATTTCGGAGCCAGCTTGTTGCCGAGTGTGCTCACCATCAGCTTGATCCCACCGAGAACTTCATCCTTCTCCCGTTCGACGTGAGCAATGAGGATGAAATGGCACTTGCAAGCATCCGTCCAGAGATTGATGACCTTCTCGATCTGATCCTGGGCTATTCCCCAATCGCTAATGTTCTTGACTGGCTTATTACCGACAACGAGTGACATAGCCATACGTGCCAAGCCCGCCATTCCATCGATGACGAGTATCCTGTTGGGTCCCCATTCATCAGCACAGCCAAATTTCTTGCCTGTTCGGTCGTCAGGGAAATCGTTGAGCACTTCGAGGAGTTTGATGAATCGGTTATGCTTACTACGATTTGGGTCGTTGGTTTTGGCAAGAGTTTCGAGTGACATTGTGTTGACACGTTTTGCCCCTTCCAGCATGTCTTTAAAAGAGGCTTTAGCTGCTTCCAGGTAATGCCAATGGAGGTTAGGGGGCAGAGGTTTCCCTTTGCTCTTGTAGTAGCCGAGAAGAGTTTCCATACCTGGCTCTAGTCCGAGGTAGAACACTTCCAGATCGGGGTAGGCTTCGGCAATGGTTCCGATAGCGTGGGTTTTACCCGTGCCGGATGGCCCCATCAGCATCACATTCACGCCGGGGAGATCGGAGAGCACTTCAGTTGTAACCGCTTCTACGATCTGCCCTGCAATGCTTATAGCTTCTATCATATTAGTACTCCGTATTATCTGCACTGATTGCTAAACACAGACCGTTGAATGTGGACCTTCCCACGAGAGCCCCCAGAGAGTAATAACGCAACCCATCTGAAATTGTCATGCGGGAGATGTTGAGTTTGAAGCTTTCCATGTCGCGGGTGAGGTGCACAGGGAGATGGTGGATTTCCTTCGGCAACTTCTGCAGCCACTCAGCCAGCTCCCCTATTGACATGTTGTCCTCTTCAGGCTCCTTCCAGCTTTCTGTCATTTTCCTTATCCCATAGTCGTAAGTGCAGGGCGAATTCCCTTCTGATAACTTCATCCGGCAAGATAGCTGTGAGTTCCGGTTCCCAATTGAGCATCAGGGAGCCTGCGATTGCGTAGCGAGACTTGCCGTGCTTTTCGCAGTAACCACCAACAATCCGCCAATCCGCCAGCGAATTCAACACCGGCATTCTCGACCAAATCTCCCCACAGCATGGGCAGAACATCACATAAGGGACAGGCTGCTGGGCTTCCCCGTGGATGAATCGGGTGTGATCTTCAGAGGAGCCGAGGTACTTGTCGTAGATGTAAAACTGCCGGAAGAAGGGCATGTCACATCAGTCCTTTGAGTTCTTCTCCAAGAGCCTGTCCGTCTCCTGCTTGCGCACCGGGCAATCCCGGAGCAGGCTCGCTTCCCTCAGGCCTAGTGAATCCCCATTTTCGTTCATATGCCTCAACAGAGATTTGAGCTCTTTCAAGAGGATCCCAAACGACCCTTTGGAAGTGGGCCGGGAGCCATTCCTCTGGATTGCTGGATTTGCAGATTCGTTGGAATTGGCATCCCCCGTATTCTGTACACGCTCCGTCGATGTCATAATCCCAGTACCCCTCTTCCCAGCAAGCTATCATTCGTTTGATATCTCTGAGAGTTTGCTTTTCCCAGAGGGCGATTTCATGGGGGCTACGGTAGGTCGGGACTTCCATCGTGTCGTACTTGGTCTTGAGGATGGAGACGCCACGGACGATAGTGCCCTGGGGTTTGATGCCTTGCTGGAGGAGAGCCCAGTTGTAGCCGGTGAATTGACTGTTCCCACTGATAGAAATGTTCCCATTCAGGCGTGTGAGCAGGTAACCTTCAGGGACAGTTACACAGTAAACTAATCCCTTATAAGGTACATTTTGCAATTTGACTGATTTGAGGGTCCGGTTGACATCATCACTCAAAACAACTGTGTAATTGTCACGTGTGTTGTATGTCACAGAAGCAGCACGCCCATTCAAAGCCGCCACAGTCGAAACGAATTCCGCATTGCTCTTATATTTCGTGTAGTACTGATTTTCCCAGCCATCCCAATGCCGCAGTTCATTCAGGAAAGCGTCGCCATACATCGACTCGTGGCCTGGAAGAAACTTTTTATCAGGGCTCAGGTAAGTAGCTACCAACTCAGCTAGCAGGCTAAACCCGGGCAAGTAAATTTCTCCCGTCTCATAGTTACCGGTATAATCAGCTTTGAGTTCGTCTAGAATTTCGACCAACCTCTCTACCTTCCTGTTTTTTACGAACTTGAAGGCTACAGCCGGATGCGGGGAGTGTTCTCTATGTCCTTGCCCACCAGTTTGAACACCTTTAGATGGTCGAAGGGTTCCATCGGCTTGAACTGCTACTAAAAATCTCTGCAGAATTTCGGGCAACCGTTGTTCATAATGATTCCCAGACAGGGGCACATAATGATGAACATCCTGCAGATGTAGATCTTCTGCCAATACTGTCATAGTACCGCCACGCCGCTTGTTGAGGAGTACACGATGATTTTTTGTAACCAGCTGAGAAAGCCGGCGACCTTCAATAGAGACTAATTCCCCATCCATCGCATAAGAATGGTACGCAGTAGGGAGCACAAAATCCATTGAACCATTTTCGTTCACCTGCATAACTTCTACGCCATCGGACAGAGAGTCGATCCGTACCCAGCCTTCCCGAGTAAGCAGTTCATGCCCTGGGGCGAAGCAGCGCATCTCCCACTGCCGGCCCCAAGTAGCCCCTAAGGAGCTGGTGGTTTTCTCGTCGTAGTTCCAGATCCCTGTACCATGACGATTGGCAACCATATCACTACGCCCAGTATAGAGAATAGGCACACTGGTAACAGGATGGTTAATAGCAAGAGGCTCAGCAAAAGAGAACTCAATACCCTTTCGACCCCCAGGCAACGTAATCGGTTCGGCACCATCGCCCCCTAAGGGGTAGTTGAACAAGTAGAATTCGAAAGCTCCGAGCATGCGTTCGAGGGACTTGGTGGATTCCGGGGGGCATTCAAAATCCCCGTAACCCTTGATAAGAGCAGTCATACCAATGGCTTCAGAGTCGCTGTTGGACTTGCCTTCGACGTAGAAGGCTTCCCGAGCGGCTTCGATTGCTGAGGCGAATGCACCCCCGGCAACGAGATGGACGCTCTTGGTGGTGCTTTTCCAATGCTCTACGTAACTGAGAAAAAACTTCTGCGGACATGCGCGGAATGCAGCAATCAACGTGGAGTCAACTGCATTCGGGAACATCGGGCGAAATTTAGAGGAGGTCATCAGGACTGATCTCCGAAGCGTTGAGCAACAGAGGCTCGTGAATAGCTTCCTCTACTGCATTGCGCACCATCTTCGCATTGTTGCGGCTGCGCTCGATCATCTCTTCAGCAATGACGCCGAAGATACGGGACATTGCCATTGCCGACAAAACGATTTCCTGCTTGCCGGTCGGACCTTCTAGCACCACTGAGCCCACCAGCTTCCCAGCATCGGGTTCATAGGATTCTTGCTTCTTGATCGTGAGTTTTGCTACTTGCATTTCGAGCCTCTGTAGTTGTACTACGGTTAGATGCCTAGTTCTTTCAGCAGATCATCGGAGTCTACATCTTCCGGTTTGAGCTTCTTCGGCTTTGCTGCGGTTCCTGCAGCGGCGCGCTTCTTCGGTTTCGGGGCCTCCAGGTTGGCGCGCTCCTTGCGGATTGCCTCGATAGCGATTTTCATCTCATCGATTGATAGCTGGCCGAGAGCTGCACGGTTGCGCCAATCTTGGACCTGTTCGTTGATTAGTTCGGATGCCATTTCAGCCTCATGTTGGGGTTATTCACCGGGATTAATCAATAGTAATCCCGGTGAATAACTACGTCTAGTCAGTTTTGAGTTGAGTTAATTCCCAATTCTTCCTAGCAGCTACTGCCAATTCATAATCCGGCCCGTAGTAAAGCAATTTAGTTCCGGATTTCTGATCACTTCTGGCTATGTAGCTGCCATCCCGACGCTGCCCTACTCCCTTAATACCTGTGCGATTATCCGTTCGAACCTTCTGGGGGCGTTTGTTGTCGTTTTGTTCCGCCATAGAAGCCCAATAGCAATTGGAACGAGAATACCCCTCCCCATTTTCCCTTCGCTCCAATGTTAGCCCTTGAGGCGGGTCTCCCATATCTGCTAAGAACTGGGGAAACAGGTCCCAGTCAGGGTGAATAGTAATGCCCCTACCCCCGTAATACGGATAAGTAGGGCAATTAGGGTTAAGGCATCGCTGCCTCATATTCACCCAACAATCGTATGCCCGAGTATGGAGCACTCTCCACGGCGTTTCTCCGCCCATAACACCCCCTACGCCAGATATAAATTTTTCTGCGCCCTACTGCACGCAACATATAAGCAGGAAAATGCTTCCTTCCTATTACGATTGTATAAGGTATCCTGGAAATCTACGAATACATTTCGATATGTGCTGCCCTGCGAACGGTGAGCTGTGATCGCATAGGCAAACTTGATCTGATGGAACAAATCTTTCAGATCCCAGAACCTTCTCCAGAGCTTCGGGTTTGCGCGAGCTTCGTGAGCTAACAATTCACAATCGTTATCGTGCTGTTGCTGACTCGCTGGATGGATAACTAACAGCCGAATTAGTTGATTTTCTTCTGTCCGACATTTCAACTCCAGCGCGTGATACTTCGGCTCCAGCGGATGCTTACACTCAATCACACCCTCCACAATGGCCTCATCATCAGTATGAAGCAGCAACTCATCATTGCGCTCACAAGGGCCAGCTGCGACAACTCGATCTCCCACAAGAAAAAATCCTGGCTGCGCTGCTGCTCCAAAGATTGCGGCTCTGGCGATTTGGTTATATTCGTCAACCTTGACGTTTCTCCAGCTGATGACTTTTGTCGTGTGGCCGTCAGCGAATTCCCCACGAGCCGCAGCTGCAAAGATCTGCTTTTTGAAGTCGATCTTAGACAGTTTCCATACGCCTTCAGCGCCGTCGTTGTTTGACTTAATGTTGATTGACGGTGCCGGGGAGAAAATAACCTGCCGGATTTCCGAGACAAGAGCGAGGATTTGATTGTCATGCCGCATCACCTTGGTTAGCTGGATGCCAGTGTCGCCCTGAAGGGCCAAGCTCTCCGACTCCTTCACGGGTGGGAGTTGCGCCGGGTCCCCCATGAAAACTACCTTCAGGTTGAATTTGTCAGCAATATCCGACAGTAGATCAAACAGATGCGCATTCACCATCGAAGCTTCATCAACTACAATAACATCCAGGTCTGACAGATCAACGGGCTTTCCATGTGCGATTTGCTTGGTTTCGCCATTCTTATCTACCCTTAAACCTAAGAGAGAGTAGATGGTGCTCGCCGATCCAACAACTTCCCGCAATACTTTGGCTGCTTTGTTGGTCGGAGCAGTCCAGCCAATGCGAGCATACGAAGTCCCAAGTCTTCGTAATACTTCCCGCATACAAGTGGTTTTCCCTGTACCGGCATAACCTTTGAAGCAGAAGTACCAGTCTGTGAGATGCGTTGAGGTGATGAATCCGAGTAACTCTTCGATCGCTTCGAGCTGATCCGGGATGAGTTGAAAGGGCGCTGCTTCTTTTTCGAAGAGTGTTGTGTCCGCCCCAGTTTGAGCGATTTCGTCATAGTTCATTGTGAGCCTTAAAAATTATCTATCAGAGCTTGCTCTGGTGTTAGGGCATATCTGGCCAGAATAAGTTACTTTTTAATCGGTTCTCTTCTGCTGAAATTATCCTGAGATTTTTCTCCCAATGTAAACCACAAACTAATTTCGAACGGAGAGGTACTATATGATCTA
>Ga0302182_10000832_pt1 | contig 17716 bp, 15 predicted proteins | sample I_Palsa_N3_1_FD_198781 | JGI IMG/M metagenome (GOLD analysis project Ga0302182, IMG submission 198781) | Peat permafrost microbial communities from Stordalen Mire near Abisko, Sweden - I_Palsa_N3_1 | ecosystem: Environmental > Terrestrial > Soil > Palsa > Peat permafrost | place: Sweden...
AGTTCGTCTTCGCCGTGTTCAACCCGCAAGGTCCGTACTTCTACACCGGAACCCTCCCCGATCAGATCACCACCAACACCACACCTATCCCCGAAGATTGCCAGACCTGGTCTTACCTTGCGTTTCTTGACGCACGTTCTCGCGGCACCATCGACTGGGCTCTCGCAAATCTTCAAACCACCGACACCGCATCCTCACCCAACTCCAGCCTCACCGGCAGCCAAACCGTCAGCGGCATGACCTTCTCCACTGCCAGCTTGGTCACCCCCGCTAACGATCCCCACGCAGTATGGCTCGAAGGCACCGCCCACACCGCCGCTGCACTCACCGCCAGAGTCCTGCGTGGTGGCGAACCAATCATCTCTCTCCTCACCGACATCTCCCGCGCCGTTCAACTCCTCAAAGACTGCGAGCATGCACAGCAGATCCTCGGCGTAGGCCAAACCGCAGGCGGAAAGGTCATCCCAGGCGGCCTCGGCGTCGTCGCATCTTCCAGTGTCCTCGACACCGGCTTCGGATTCACCTACGGCCCATCCCTCCACATTGGCGCCACTGGCTGGTATCTTATCGCCGGTCTCGCCGCCAACCCGTTCCAACTCGGCTACCGCGTCATCGGATAAACCGAATCAAACCAGCCACGCACGAATGCCCACTTCCGCATCACAAAAGTGGGCATTCCTATAAATCCTTCCTTATTCAATAAACCTACTTGCCACTTGGCGGATACTTCTTGAACATCTTCGCCACTGCCTTATCGATCTTCTCGCTATTCTTCTCCGGCTTGTCCGACAGAGTACCCTTCGCCGCCCCGCGCCAGATCAGCTGCTTCGTCTTTCCACTGTTGATATCTACAACAAGTGTGCCCACGTTGGTTACATATTGATTCACCGTAGCCACACCGCCGCCCCATCTCCAGCCCCCGCCCATTCCCGTAGCCACGGCCTGGCGCTCCTGCGAAATCCCCGCGCCATAGGTCACCAGCACATCTGCAGGTCCATCTGCCTTCGTCATACCCTTGGCCGTCAACTGTCCGTCGATCGCCGCAACGATTCGCTGGTCCATCAGGGGATTTGGAGTCGGACGCATTGGCTTCACCCATGCGTAAGTCTTGAACTCCGAAAAATTACCAACGCTGTGATCCCAATCGACCACCACGTTTTGGGAACGTCCCACCACGGCAAAGAGCAACGTAACCGCCATCAGCAGAAAAATCTTTACGCGTGACCTCATAGTTCGTCCTCTTTCAACGCCTTCATTAGATGAAGGATGGAACGCCGTCATCTTAGCAAAGCCCATCAATATTTAGCGTGTCCCGCGAAGGCTCTTCTCCGGTCCGCGCCCACAAGCCGTCGGAACATTCGTCATCTGCTTCGCGAACACCCGATAGCTCACGGTCCCGGGTCGCAGCGTAGACCAGTATCCGGACGCCGACAACAAAGGCTTATGCTTTTCGATGATCTGGTGATCCAGAATCTTCACGCCGCACTCCAGGTTGTTCTTCGGCTGCAAAATCGTCCTTGCCGGATCCTTCACTCCCAGCTTTTTATCCCGCTCCCAATCAAAGTCGCACCCATACCTCTTCGCGTCTTCATACGTAAGCTGCAGCAGCCCAGACGTCCGTCCCGCTCGCCCCGTCACCTCATCCTTTACCTCCATCTCCGGCTGCGTATGCTTAGCCTGCACGGTTGGCTCCAGCCCTGCCTCTGCACCCGCGAGCGCTTGAAAGAAGTACGCCCAGAACGCCCGCTTATCGCCCTCTGGCATCCCATAAAACGCCGGACAGAACCGCTTCACATCATGCGGCACCTGGCCGGATAGCATCGCCGGCGGTAGCGCCAACTCCACAATCTTGTCCCACTGCGGGTCCCACGTGGGTCCACCTGCCTCTGCCTTCTTTGCATCGATCGGTGTAGGCGGCGCAGGCTTCATCGCAGGAGCAGGAACCGCCGTAGCCTGCGCTTCGTGCTTCCCGCAACCCGCAGCCAGCATCGGCGCAGCGACACCCAAAAGAGCAACTGCAATCCTCAGACCTCGGTTCATATTCACACCTTGCGTTCGGTTGAAGCGGGGCCCTCCAGAGAAGATGCTATCCGCAAGCATGCAGTTGCAGAGGGCATCTGTCATAACCTGCGATCACCAATCAAATTTGTTGCAGATCGTAACGATCTTTTCCTGCGTCTCTTATCATCTGTCTACTTCACCCCTTTATTCGGATCCCACACTCCCTGCAGCTTCCGCACATAGACCATCTGCCCAATGTGATAAGCGTTGTGCGTTCCAACGTGTGCGATCCTCGAAGCCCACAGCGAAATCTTGGCGTCGTCGGCCGTCTCCACCGCGTTCTCCCAATCCGTCATCACCGCATCCAGATCTGCGACAGTCTTGGTCCAGCTCTTCGCGTCGAAGTCATTGAAGGTTTCATCGTTGTTGCCGTCGAACTTCGCCGGAGTCTCCCCCTTGAACTTCGCCAGCATCTCCCGATCCCAGAACACCAGGTGATTCGCTAACTGTCCCACCGAGTGATTCCCGCTCTTATCCGTCCAGCTAGCCTGCGCCGGAGTCAGCCCTGCGACCGCCGTATTGGCCGGTACAAACCACTCTGCTTTGTTATGAGTCGAACGCAGCTGCTCCAGCAGAACAGCCTTCAAACTCATCGGCTTCTCCTGCTGCGCCACCGCAAAACCGGATAAAGTCACCAAAAACACCACTAGCCCAACCAGAACTCGCCTCATAGAGATCTCCTGCAACTCGATTTAACGTATAGATCTATCGGTGCCCGTTTGACCGGATCATTCTACGGCGCAAGGCGGACCCCGAAAGCATCGCAATTACCCGCTCTTTGCCTCACTGGAAATCTTGTCAAAGCCCCAAACAGCCGAGCCCCAATGGGACCAAATATTTTTGCAAAGAGTAGCTTCCACTATCTCGTTGCAGTCATTCGACTTATCACCTGACGAGGCTCCAGGAATTAGGGCATAACAGCCGCCCGCTGCGATAACAGATAAGCCTCGCGGCTATTCGGATCGGCACCCTCCACACTCGCCACCTTCTTCAACGGCGAGCCTTCATATCTCTGATATGCCGAAGCGCCAGGTCCCGTCACGGTCACAAATTCGACCGCTTTTGGCCGCTGAGGAATACTCCCTCCAAACCAGCGCGGATCCTCCTGCTGCCCCCACGTCACGACTGAAATCACAGTACCAGCCGGATATTTAGAATCGGCGTTCGTCCGCGCATACTTCCACGCCACATCATTTCCAAACATCGTCGACATCGTTGCGCTCTTCCGATCGATCCACGAAGTAATCACCTTGCTCTGCAGTGGATTCGAAGGCAGTTCCCCAACCAGCGCCGCATCCGTATTCAACCGCGTAATCACGCGCGGATTCGTCTCCTCCGAACATCCAGTCAAACCAACCGCAACCGCTCCAAGCAGACACAAACTCGCCAGTCTCATCACTGACCTCCTGCGATCTGCCCATGAAACGGCATCGTGTAAACATGGTCATTCTTTGCCACAGGTTCATGACAGCTCATGCACTCATTCTGGAACCCAGCATCTTTCCCATAAGGCTTGAAGTCGGTCCCGCGCCATCGTCCCCAACCCCAACCTTCGCTCGACGCATACCTCTTACTATCCTTCACCATAAGTTCCACTTGGATAAACGCTCCTGGTTTCACTACGCCCTGTGAATCTGGCTGCGCTTGCCACCAAGCCACCTTCGCGAACGCCGCTCCATCTGGCCATGGATTGATGTGTCCCTCTGCAATCGCCTTCACCGCCACATCGTTCCCCAAAATCTCCCGCATCGTGTGGTTATCGAAACGGTCCGTGCTGCTGATAGCCTTCCAGGTCTTATACTCGGGATCGAACGGCACACCATTCCACTCCGGTTTCACCTCCAGCACCGTATCGCTGGCCTGAACCCACTTGGAGTACTGCGCGTCCGCGGCGGCTGAATTTGTCGCCGCCTTAGCCGCGGTCTCCGCCGCCATCGACGGATCCGCTAGCGTAGTCAGATAGTTCCTCAAAACTGCCAGCTGATCCGGTGTCACGGCAGCATTAGGATGGACTTTGAGGTAAGAGGGGAGCGGCATAGCACCTAACTGGATCATGTTCACCGCCTCAAACAAGAAGCCCTTTTGCTGCGCTGCCGGCAGCTTCGCGATCTCGGAGAAGTTCAGATGCTTCCTCGCTTCTTTCACGTCGCTCGATACCAGCCAATATGCCGGTACCACTTTGTCGAACCAAGGCAATTTCGTCTCATTTGAGTGGCAGCTGTAGCAAGAGTTCTTCAACACTGCCTTCACCTCAGGAGGGGCCTGAAGCTCTGCGGTCACCGGCGGATTCGTCAACTCGGGACGAACAAACTGCAACCCGACAACCACTAACCCCAAAATTGCCACAACCCAGAAGAGAGTTCGAAAACGAGTCTGCAAAACCAGCACCATGCTTTTCCTTTCGGCAAAGAGCCAGCTTCGCAGTCGATCTCGCGGCAATAACTCTCGATCCTTAGACGCACGGAAGAATCTGCCGGACGCATCTCTTCTTCAGTGCCACCATCTGTAGGTGTTTCGCAAAGGTTATTTTTCGCTGCTCGGAGGCGCCAAGCCTTTTAGTCGCAGATACAGCGCTAGCGTCGCATATTGTTCATTGTCATGTGCCACCGTCCCCCACATAATCCCGACACGCGACCGCTTCGAATTAAAGACATCGAATACATCCGTCAGATTCGCATCCGTCGTCCCAGCAAACGCTTTATCGCACTCTGCAAACGAAGCCTTCAGCGCCTCTACAATGGCTGCCTTATCCGCAGTCTCCGCCGGCACCTTCGGCTGATCGGCTGCTGCCGTGTGATTTGCCGCACCGCAAGTCTTCAGCTGTGCTTCGGTCACATGGTTCACCACCCGAGCATACGTTCGCACATCCGGGGTCGGCTTGAACGAATAGTCCGCCGTCGGCATCTTGTCCGCCGACTTCAAAATATTCGCCTTCACCGCGGCATAGCTTCGCTGCACCTCAGCCGCTGGCCCCGTCGGTCCACTCGGAGCCGTAGGAGCCTGTCCTATCGCGACACTCGCCGCCATCATCCCGGCCATCGCGCACATCACACCAATCCGTTGCATCATGCTCACCTCGTACACCAAGCCTAACTCCCCCCAACCTGCTGTCACGAATTTTTTGTCAAAGCCGCGTTATTTCTGATCCCCAGCCGCCGCCCAGTAGCTGCTCCTGGCCGAAACCACCATCTCCGGATGCCGCGCCAGCCGCACGCTGGTCGTATGCAGCCCCGGCGCCGCAGATGTTGGAGTAAAACTCAGAATGTAACTATTCCGTATGTGATTGTTCAGCACGCTCAAATCCTTCTCCAACTCCCCACACCCATCAAAGCTCATCGCCTCGCCGCCCGAAAGATTGGCCACCTCCGCCGACAGATTTTTCTGCATCGCTCCAAAAATCAGTCTCAAAGGCGCATCAAGCTTGAAATATCCCTGGAAAGGCCTCGCTGGATCGTTGTAGGGCTTGAGCGAACAATCGGAAGGCACATTCGAGATCGGCGGATTCACATGCGGATGCGTAAGAGCCATCTTCGCCTCCGTCTTCTGGGCGGAAAAAGTGACGCTATAAACCACAGTATTTGTCTCGCCCAAATCCCGCACAATATCTTTCATCTGCGTCTTGCTGCCATCATCGCGTTCCTGGCTGATCAACAAAATAGCGCGGCGGTTACCGACCGGCTCTTTCTTCAGCAGGTCAAGCGAAAATGAAATGCTATCGAAGATCGCGGCTCCGCTGTCCCCTTGGTCCGGCTTATCGATCGCCTCTCCCCACTCCGTAACCTTCGACGTAAACGGAGACGCCGCCTCCGGCCTGCTGTCGAAGTTCACAACCGACACCTCGTTCGGCGCCCCGCCTAGCAGCGAACCCAGCATCGTATCGAGATTTGCATAACTGGGAAACTGCCCCCGCGCCTCTCCACCCGTCTGCATCAGCACCACCAGCGACAGCGGCCTCTGCGTCTCCTCCTCCAGAGTCACCTTCTGCGGAACGCCGTTGTCCGTCAGCACAAAATCATCCGCCTTCAGCGAATACAGCAGCTCCTTCCCCGGAGTCTGCACCAGCGTCGGCACCACCACCAGCGTCGTAGTGGTATGCAGCGTAGTCTGCGCCAGCCCCACTCCCGCAAGCATCACAACCAGAGCACCGAATCTAAAAAAAACAAGCCTCATCGTGTCCAGATTAGACGAAGCAAAAAGAAAAGATCACTCCGGCCAACAGGGGGAACACTAAAATTCCTTAACCTAGAAAAGGTATAAAAGTCACGAAGTGACCGCCCTCCGTGCAGGAGGCCCGTCCGGCAGGACATCAGTTAGAAAAAGCCCCGGCGCATCCCCCAATCACCGTTACGCCTCCACCCACCTCACCAATGCACTATCCTTGTAAAAGACAAGCCCACGACGCCGAAATACGCCTCGTAACAAGGAATCAGCACAATGCCATTGAACTGCGGAATCGTTGGCCTCCCCAACGTCGGAAAATCAACGATCTTCAACGCCCTCACCTCGGCGAAAGCGCAAGCCGCCAATTACCCCTTCTGCACCATCGACCCTAATACCGGCGTCGTCACTGTGCCTGATGAGCGCCTTGCCAAGATCTCCGAACTCATTAAGCCCAAATCCTTAGTCCCAACCACCATGGAATTCATTGACATCGCTGGCCTCGTCGAAGGTGCCTCTAAGGGCGAAGGTCTCGGCAACCAGTTTCTCGGTCACATCCGTGCCACCGATGCTGTCTGCCATGTCGTCCGTTGCTTTGACGATCCTGAGGTCATCCACGTTGCTGGTGGTGTCAACCCGCTCCACGATATCGACATCATCAATACCGAACTTTTACTTGCCGATCTCGACACCGTCGAAAAGCGCTACACCAAAGTCGAAAAGCTCAATAAATCGACCTCCGCTGATCACAAGATCAAGACTGAGTTTTCCGCCTTGACCAAGCTTAAGGAAGCTCTCGAAGCCGGCAGGCCGGCTCGCACCGTCGACCTCACCGAGGAAGAAAAGCCCTACACTCGAGACCTGTTCCTCATTACCTCTAAACCTCAGCTATACGTTGCCAACGTTGACGAGGGCGGCCTGATCGAAGGCAATGCCTACACGGCCGTCGTAGAAAAGCGTGCTGAAGAAGAAGGAGCCCAGGTAGTCCGTATCTGCGGCGCTTTAGAATCCGAAATAGCCCAATTAGAACCCGCCGAGCGGAATGAATTTCTTGAATCGCTTGGTTTGAAAGAACCCGGTCTAAACCGTCTCATTCACTCCGCGTACCGCCTACTCGATCTCATCACTTACTTTACCGCCGGCGTACAGGAGGTCCGCGCATGGACCATCCGCCGCGGTACCAAGGCTCCCGGTGCAGCCGGCGTCATCCACTCCGACTTCGAAAAAGGATTCATCAAGGCGGACTGCTACGCCTCTGATGATCTCTTCAAATACGGCAGCGAACAAGCTGTTCGGGAGAAAGGACTCCTTCGTTCCGAAGGCAAAGAGTACATTGTCAAAGACGGGGACATTCTATTCTTCAAGTTCAACGTGTAGCAGATGTTGGATAACTCGTAGATCTACCGAATCTGATCCGCAATCCAGCGGTTCTCCTTCGACCTCGTGGCAGTCTTTATACTTGAACAATATGTCTACATTTGCCTCAGTAGAAGAGCAGCTTGACTTGATTACGAAGGGCGCTGCGGAGATTGTTCCGCTGGAAGCTCTGAAAGAGCGCATCGCAAAGTCGATCACCACAGGGAAGCCCATGCGAATCAAGGCGGGATTCGATCCTACTGCTCCCGACCTTCATTTAGGGCATACAGTTCTGCTGCGGAAGCTGAAGCATTTTCAGACGCTTGGCCATACCGTGATCTTTCTCATTGGCGATTCGACGGCACTCATCGGCGATCCCACCGGGCGCAACGTAACGCGCAAACCGCTGACTCCGGAACAAATTGCAGCCAATGCGGAGACTTACAAAGAGCAGGTGTTCAAGATTCTCGACCCAGTGAAGACTGAGGTTCGCTACAACTCAGAGTGGCTGAATAAACTTAGCTACTACGACATGGTGAAGCTAATGGCGCAGTTCACGGTGTCGCAGATGCTCGAGCGAGAAGACTTTCATAAGCGGTTCAATGAGGAGCAGCCAATTGCGCTGCATGAGCTGATCTATCCGATCGCGCAGGGGTACGATTCTGTCGCGCTGGAGTGCGATGCGGAGCTGGGTGGGACGGATCAGAAGTTCAACCTGATGCGTGGTCGCGACCTGCAGAAGCATTATGGGCAGCAGCAGCAGATTGTGCTGATGATGCCGATTATCGAGGGGCTCGATGGTGTACAGAAGATGTCGAAGTCGCTGAATAACGCGATCGGCGTGCATGAGCCGGCCGGGGAGATGTATGGGAAGTTGATGTCGGTGTCGGATGCGCTGATGTGGCGTTATTGGACGTTGCTCACGGATCTTCGTGGCTCAGAGATTGCGCAGATGCAGGCCGATGTTGCTGGTAACGTGCTGCATCCTATGCAGGCGAAGAAGAACCTGGCGTGGACAATTACGAAAGGGTTTCATTCGCAGGAAGATGCGGATACAGCTGCGGAGAGCTGGGCGAAGCTGTTTCAGCAGCGCGGCGTGAGCGAGAATGTGCCGGTGGTGAAGGTGTCGCGGAGTCACGAGGGAACTGAGCTTCGAATGCCGAAGCTATTACAACTTGCTGGGTTGGCATCATCGACGGGCGAGGCCACGCGTAAACTCGCTGAAAATGCGGTTAGCGTGAATGGAGATAAGTTTAGTGAGAAGTTGGTTCAAGAAGCTGTACTGGGGGACTCCCCAACATTGCGATTGGGAAAGAAGAGTGTGCGGGTGGAGTGGGTGGGGTAGGCAGATTTGAAAACAAGCACAGGCAGCAGATCCCTAACGGAGAACAAGCAGAAAAACAGGTAACAACACAGAATATGCACGACACAGAATAGACTCGATTACGGAACGCTAACTTTGTTGAAGAATCTGCATCTTAAGACATGTGGGTCTATGAGGAATTTGAAGTCTACTTTGCGTCTGGGCGTGTTGAGCGTTTTTTTGCTGACGGGATTGTTGCCGTTGCACGCGCAAACTGTCAGGGAGCCAAAGGAGATCGTTCGAACGGCGATGCAGGCAGAGTTGTCTGCGGATTTGAATGACCACTCGCGATGGCACTATCGAGATGATCAGAGAGATGGAACGCATACTGTTTCGATTGTGGTGGAGACCGACCATGGTTCGGTGAAGCGATTGATCGAGAAGGATGGGCGACCGCTGACCCAAGCGGAGGCCAGCGTCGAGGATGCCCGGGTGCAGACCTTCATTCACGATCCCGCTCAACTGGCGAAGCAAAAAAAAGACGGAATGCAGGATGGGAAGAACGCCGAGGAACTGCTCAGGATGTTGCCGGAGGCATTCAACTGGAAGATTGAGAGCGAAGATGCGCAGAACATGACGCTGCACTTTGAACCAAATCCCAGCTTCAGCCCGCCGGATATGCAGGGACGAGTGCTGGGGCAGATGGCTGGTCAGCTTGTGGTAGATAAAGCGCAAAACCGTATCGTGACGATCAGCGGAAAGTTGACGCAGGATGTGACGATTGGGTGGGGGTTGCTGGGACGACTGCACCAAGGTGGGACGTTTCGGGTGGAGCGCAGGGAAGTAGCGCCGGGGTTGTGGCAGATCACAGAGACCCATGTGCATATTGAGGGGAAGGCACTTTTCTTTAAGAACATTGGACAGCAGCAGGATGAGGTGCAGACGGAGTTTGTGCAAGTGCCGCATGGGACGACGCTGGACCAGGCGGCGGAAATGTCTAAGAGTTTGAAATGAACCGTCCGCAGGACATATCTTCTAAACGCGGTATGCTCGGAGACGATGGCACACACTCCCTATCCACAAACTGATCGCGAGTTGATGCGGTTGATTGAGCGCTCGCCAGGGCATCGTGCGGGGTATAAGCAGCTGATTCGTGAGCTTGGGTTGGGCGGTGGCCGCGAGCGGCGATTACTGCTGGAGCAGCTTGCGAGGATTACTGCTCGGGGCGAGTTGGTGAAGGTCGATAGTGAGCAGTGGAGCCTGCCAACGGCCACTCCCGAGAAGACGAAACGAGTGAAGCGTGGTGAGGTGGAGATGCCGGTGGAGCATCGGGCTACGCGTGATCGGCTCTTAGCGGGGCGGCTTGACCTGCATCGCGATGGGTATGGGTTTGTGAGGCCGAACGGGAGTGTGGACCGGAGCGACGATCTCTTTATTCCTCCGAACGAACTGAATGGCGCGATGCAGGGCGATGAGGTGCTGGTAGATGAGGCTCCGCCGGGGCGGGATGGACGGCGGTCGGGCCGGATTGCGCGCGTATTGAATCGAAGGAACCCGACGGTGGTGGGAATCTTTCACTATGCGCGGACGCATCGGAGGAGTGCGTGGGACAACGCTCCAATGATTGATGGAAATTATGTGACGCCACTGGATGAGCGGATGACGCAGGCGATTCTGATCCCTGAAGGTGCGGAGGCTTCGTCGTTCACCAAGGCTACGCCGCATCGGGTGCTGGGCGAAGAGGCGCAGGCATCGCAAAGTCACTGGTCGGAGGAGCTAGATCCACACAGGCCGTTGGAGGGGTTAGCGGTCGATGTAGAGATTACGGATTTTCCGACAGTGGGGAGACCAGCGCGTGGGCGCGTGATCGAGGTGCTTGGGCCACCGGATGCGTTTGGCGTCGATGTCGAGATTATCATTCGCAAACATCATCTTCCGCATGTGTTTCCAGCGAGTGTTCTGGGGGAGGCTACAGCTTCTGCGGAACAGACCGTGGATACGCTTGGGGTGGAGGAGCTGAGGCGTCGAAGAGACTTTCGAGGATTGAAGATCGTCACGATTGATGGCGAGACAGCGCGGGATTTTGATGATGCTGTGCTGGTGACGCCGCTCGAAAATGGGAACTGGGAGCTGCAGGTTCACATCGCGGATGTGAGCCACTATGTACGGCCGGCGACGGCGCTGGATCTTGAGGCGAGGCTGCGCGGGACGTCAGTGTATTTTCCGGATCGCGCGATTCCGATGCTGCCGCCACAGCTTTCGAGCGGGATATGCAGTCTGCGGCCGGATGAGGATCGGCTGGTGCTGAGCTGCCTGATGGAGATTGATGCGCACGGCGAAGTATTGGGGTACGAGGTGTGCGAGGGGATCATTCGTAGCGCGAAGCGGATGACGTATACGCAGATTCAGGGCGTGCTAGATGGGAATGTACAGACGAGGGTGGAGTTTGCGGAGCTGGTGCCGGACTTTGAGCGGATGTATGAGTTGGCGATGAAGTTGAATGTGAAACGTCACCGGAGGGGGTCGATTGACTTCGATCTGCCGGAGCCGGTGATTCAGTTTGATCCAGATGGGAATATGCAGGCGATCGTGCGGTCGCAACGCGGGTGGGCGCATCGGTTAATTGAAGAGTTCATGCTATCGGCAAATGAGTGCGTGGCGACGTGGATTGAAGCGCAAGGTGTAGCGAGCCTGTACCGAATTCATGAGGTCCCTGATCCGAAGCGAATTGTTGATTTTGAAGAGACGGCGGGTCAGTTTGGATATTCGCTGGGTTTCAGCAGCCTTCCGGTGAAGCGGATTCAGACGAAGGGCGACCGGCGGGATGCGCGTGGGAAGGATCGTCAAGCGAAGACGCATGAGGTGGCAGAATCGATCCCAGTGACGCCGCAGATGTATCAGAAGCTGACGGCGAAGATCGCGGGCAAAGCTGAGGAGAGGATTCTTGCATACCTTATGCTGCGCTCGTTGAAGCAGGCGCGGTACAGCGAAAAGAATGTGGGGCACTTTGCGCTAGCTTCGCCTAGCTACACACATTTCACTTCTCCGATTCGGCGGTACCCGGATCTGATTGTGCATCGGCTACTGAGGGAGTTGATTCAGTCGGGCGCAGACACGGAGGGGGCGGCGATCTTGTCGAATGGACCGCAGCCGTGGGGCGAGAAGACGGTTGGCAAGAGAGGTTCGGAGAGTTTTGAGAATCCTGCGTTAGAGGGGCCGATTCCTGCGGAGGAGTTGAACGCGATCGCAGCGGAGTCGAGCCAGTCGGAGCGAAGGGCAGATGATGCAGAGCGCGAGCTGATTGAGTGGAAGAAGATCAAGTTCATGCAGGACCGCATTGGTGAAGACTTCAACGCGATCATTCTTTCGTGCACGAAGTATGGTTTTTTTGTTGAGTTGAATGATCTGTTCATCGAAGGTCTGGTGCCGCTCACTTCACTGCAGGATGACCGTTATATGTTTCGAGATACGGACCGGCAGATCGTTGGGACGCGCAATGGGCACGTGTTCAAGATGGGGCAGCGGGTGCATGTGCTGCTGGACCGCATCGATCGGCAGCAACGACGGCTGCAGTTTGCGCTGCTGCCGTCGGTGGAGGAGATGGAGAGTGCACCACGGCCGCTGCGGAAGTCGAAGACTGCTGCGACAGTGAGTGGGGATAGGCCGCATTCGAGTCCGAACCGCTCGGGGAAGAAAGGAAAGACGAAGCCCAAGGCGCGTGAGCGGAACAAGAAGGCGAAGGGGAAGCGGCGGTAGGTTTCAAAGTCGTGGTGCTAGAACAAGCCTCGAATGCCGCGACGGCGAACTCATTGCCTACCATCATTCCGGTATGCATGTGTCATTCGGTCTAATAGATGCAGCGCAATTATTTATGCGGCATCGTAAGATAGAAGTTCCAAAGGAGTTTTCAAGAATGGCACACATGGTTTTCGACACTAGATTCAAGACTGAGATGGAAGGGCTGGACGAGCCGCCATTCGATTCGGACTTTGGACAGAAGATCTTCAAGAATGTCTCGAAGAAGTCGTGGGGCGAGTGGGTGGAGCGGCAAAAGATGCTGTTGAATGAGTATCGTCTGCAGCCGTGGACGCGCGAGGCGCAGGAGTTTCTGGTCGAGCAGATGAACGAGTTCTTTTTTGGCGAGGGAGGCTCGCTGCCGAAAGAATATGTTGCTCCCGCCAAGTAGATGAACGGTCCGAGATTCGCCGCAAAGATGGGCCAGTCGTGTACACTTGAACCTGCAAGATACCCCACCGTCTCCCGCCTGGGATGACGTGTAACCATAGTCGGGACGTGGCTCAGCCTGGTAGAGCGCACCCTTGGGGTGGGTGAGGTCGCTAGTTCGAATCTAGTCGTCCCGACCATTTATTCCAATCACTTAGAGTTAGCAGAGTCTCTCTTCGGGTCCAAATGCGGGTCCGATCTGGGTCTGTGCTGTTTTTCCTCACTCTGACCCACTCTTCATCTCCTTTCCAATCACCAGGGCCGCAATGGCGTCCTGTGCCGCTCTTTTGTCCGCAGTGACAGCTTTTGCATAGACACCCAGCGTCATCATCGGAGAAGAGTGGCGCAGTAGATCCTGCGTGGTCTTCACCGACGCCCCCGAAGAATGAAGTAAGGTTGCCAGGGTGCGTCGGAAGCTATGCCATCCGATCGTCTTGGTGATCCCTGCCCGTTCCGCCGCAGGCCGTATGTGACGTTTGAGAACTGCATCCGGCCAATAAGGTCTCTTGCCGATCGCCCGCGGACTGGCGAATATCCAATCGTTCGGTTTGGGGAACGCCGTTTTCTTCCGCCATTCTTCAAGAGCTGTTGCCAGTTCTGTGGATAGCGGCAGAGGGCGGCGCGAGGCCAGGGTCTTCGGGGGACCTTCAACCTGATCGACCATCGACCGCACGACTTTCATCTCGGCGTCGGCGAAGTTGATATCCGCCCACTTCAATCCAAACAACTCACCCCGGCGAAGGCCAGTGACAGCCGCAAGGAGGATGATGGTGAAAAAAGGATCTCGTAATTCGTCCAGGAGCGCGGCTACCTCTACAGGTGCGAGAACAATCTCTTCCTGTTGAGGTAAAGAACCCTGCCGGACGAGCCGAATGGGATTTCGTGTCATCCATTCGTAGCGCATGGCGTGCTGGAAGAGCACGCTCATGACCCCCTTGGTTTTAGCCTTGGAACCGGGAGCTCCGGGCCTCCCGTTCAACCAACTCTCAACCGCGACAGGCTTTATGTCCTTTAGCCGATGGTCTCCCCATTTTGGAGAGATGACGTTCACCAGCTGGTGGACGTAAACCTGTCTGGTCCGAGTGGTTTTTCCGTTGCTATCTGCCAGCTCCACTCGCCGAAAGTGTTCAATAAGCTCGTTCACCTTCATGGAGCTGAAACTCCAGCCTCCGGCTTCATCGTTGATTTCGAGTCGTAACCCTTCTATCGCCTTGAACGCTTCAGCTTTAGATCGAAGCTCCGACTTCTGTCCGACGATCTGCTTACGGCGTGAGAGCCGTCCGCTCTGATCTTTCTCCCACCAACGGTAAACCCAAACCGGAGAACTTTTGCTTCTCCGCTCAATTGTCAAAGAACCTTGCTGATAGCGTGCTCGTTGTAAGTTCATGTGCCTTCTCCTTTACGGTTGGGCGACACGAACGGCGCTATTAGTGTAGAGGGTTGTTTGCCAGGAATCGAGTTCTGTTTTGCGGAATTTGACCTTTCTGCCCAGTCGACGATGGGGAATTCGACCTTCTCTTGCCCACCGAAGAACGGTAACCGGGTGAATGCCGAGAAGCTTCCCGGCGTCGGTCGCTGAAATCAGAGGCTCAAATGTAAATGTATCTGTTTGCACTTTCGTCACCTTCCCGAACTTCGATCGAGCTGTCGTCGAAACCATTTAGAAATTACCAGTAGCTCGGGCGGGTGATTGATACTTTTTCGGACCGATTATTCCATCTGAGTCAATAATCCAGAGACACACTTTTGTGCTCCGCGGGCCCTGTTCAATCAACGTCGCAGCAGAACAACCCATCCGTGCTGGAGGGTGATGCAGAAGCAGTATGGGCGCATCGACTCACACCCTGAGCTCGAACTATCAAAACCGAAAATGTGAAATCCCCTTTATTTACTGGTGCGATCTCTGCACGCGTGGTGCAGATTTGTCATCACTCCAAAGACACACTCCAGCAAAGCATATGTTTCTCCAGACACTAATATCTGGTGAACTCTGATTGCTTTGGCCCATCCAGACCTGAGCCACACCTCTGTTGCAGGATTCCCACAGCGTAGACCTTGTATTCTGACAATTCTGACTATTTCACTGGAGATCAGGGGTTTACGCAGGTTTTTCGATTATTGCCTTTGAAAGCAATAATCTGCTCGAAAAAGCAATAATCGGTATCGTCTTTCTCGCTTACGTTGATCAGGTGCGGGTAGAGATCGAGTTGCGGAAGATACAGTATTTCCTGGCAATCGCTGAGGAGCACAGCTTCACTCGGGCTGCAAAGCGATGCCACGTCGCACAGGCGTCACTGTCGAGGCAGATCCGCAGCATGGAGATTGGTTTGGAGGCTCAGCTCTTCGAGCGGCTTCCACGAGACATACGGCTAACACCTGCTGGAAAGGTATTCAGGAAAGAAGCGAGCAAAGCACTGGAGCATAGCCATCGCGCAGTCTCTCTGGTGCGTTCCTTGAAGCGGGAAAAAGATCAGAAACTACGAATAGGACTTTCGACGCTGTGCGATCTGCCTAGTCTGAGAGCATTAGTCGAGACGGCACGAAAGTCAGCAGAACAAGTTGCCGTGGAGCACATCACCGCGTACACGTCCGACCTATTGCTGGCCCTGCATCGAGGAAGGCTGGATCTTGCAGTTGTAGACTTGCCCATTAAAAGTCGTGGCATTGCTCTTTTCCCGATCCAGTCCGAATCGTTGATTGCCGTCCTTCCCCAGAATCATCCACTGGCGCAGAGACCGATGATCCGGTTATTCGAGCTGAAGAAAGAACAGATCACCTTCCTCTCTCGGCAGATCGATCCTGCATCAGGCAATGTCGAAGCGATGCTACTGAAGGCAGGTATTGGAGCTTCCTCGATTTTCCCGGCTGCTAATTTGATCGAGCTGTTGGATCACGTACCTGTTCGTCGCAGTATCGGCCTGATGCGAAGGACTGCCGGGCGTCTGCGGCGAGACAATGTCCTGTACAAGCCACTGGCCGATTCTGTTCAGCTTGAGACCGCGATTGCATGGAGAGCGGAGAATCGCAGCTCGCAGTTGCTGTCGTTCCGGGATGCGCTGATTACCTTCGGTCAACGATCGACGAAGTCATAGCTGGCACGCCTTGCAATGTGCGTGAAGATTGTTAGTCCTGATTGCCGCTTCTCATTCGTCGATGTCGCTCCAGCCGTAGGTTCTCTCCGTTGACTCGGGCACACGCTCGGGGTCTTACCGGCGTCCTGCGGCACGGCGGCCCTCTGCTTTTCCGGTTCCTCCCAAAACAAAGTTCTACAAAGAACGTGAGAACTTTCTTCTGGTTCCCTCCCGAAAAGCGGGCCTTGGCGCTTGGAAGCCGGACCCACTCGCTCAAGCTCCGCTATGGGTGCCCCGAGTCATCGGGAGATCACCTACGGAGCAACACCATGCAGCAGACGAATCGAATCAACCAACTCTCAGTTCCCACCAACACCGTTTTTCACGGAGACTGCGTCTCTATCATGCGCAGCCTGCCAGCCAACAGCATCGACTTAATCCTGACCGATCCACCCTACCTGGTTCGCTATCAGGACCGCGAAGGGCGGTCCATTCAGAACGACAGCAACTCAGACTGGCTAGTGCCAGCCTTTTCCGGAGCCTACCGCGTTCTCAAACAGGATCACCTTATGATCTCGTTCTATGGCTGGACACAGGTGGACAAGTTCTTCCACGCCTGGCGCAGTGCAGGATTTCGCATCGTTGGTCATCTGGTCTTCCGTAAGCAGTATGCATCGAAATCACGTTTCCTGAAATATCAGCACGAGCAGGCTTATCTGTTAGCGAAGGGTAACCCGACACTACCGAAGAATCCAATTTCCGATGTCATCGACGTGCCCTACTCCGGCAATAAACTCCATCCCACCCAGAAGCCGGTGGCTGCACTGAAGCCGCTGATCGAAGCCTTCACTCAGAAAAACGATTTGATCCTCGATCCGTTCTGCGGTTCGGGCTCAACTTTAGTAGCAGCGAAGATCCTCACTCGCAACTATCTCGGCATCGAACTCGATCCTCAGTACCATGCAACCGCTAACAAGCGGCTGCATCCCGATGGCATCCGTGCGAATCGAAGATTTTACTCGCCGCAGAAGGGGCAGGCGTCAAGGCCACAGCCGCCTTTCGGCGGTGCGCTGCATTCGTCGGCAATACTCTAGTTCTCAGGAACGCAGCCTTGACTCCTGCCTGTGCGGCGCTCTCTTTGCTGTTCATCGCTCGAATGCCAATGACCTGCTCGAGACACGGTCAACCGCCTTGGCGCGGCCTCGGAACTATCCCGACCTCTGCCGTGACAGAAGTGCTTTTGATCATAACCCATTGATAAAATGGGCACTGATGGCTAACAAAAGCACTCCAAGTCATTGAAAAAATCTGTAGACAAACCTTGAGCACCCTCAGAGAGCTTTGCTTTTTAGCTCCAAACCTCTGCCGTGACAGTAAGGAAGGATTTCGTAACTTATTGAAATCAGGAGCCCCGGATGGCCACTTTTGGAGCCCTGAGACACCCTTGGAACCGTTTATTGCACCCTTATCGCACCTACGTCCTCTGTCCACCAAACCTCTGTCCACACCTCAAATTTCCCCGGAATTTTGGCGGTTTCTGCGG
>Ga0302182_10000833_pt1 | contig 17699 bp, 6 predicted proteins | sample I_Palsa_N3_1_FD_198781 | JGI IMG/M metagenome (GOLD analysis project Ga0302182, IMG submission 198781) | Peat permafrost microbial communities from Stordalen Mire near Abisko, Sweden - I_Palsa_N3_1 | ecosystem: Environmental > Terrestrial > Soil > Palsa > Peat permafrost | place: Sweden: Abisko...
TTTCCTGCGCGGTGACTTTATAAGGAATGTCGCTAGAGTCGAGGATCTGCAGCGTAAAGTTGTAGCTTCCCGTCGCTGTGGGTGTTCCAGATACCACACCAGTAGTCGCGTTAAAACTGAGCCCTGTTGGCAGTGCTCCGCCGATTAGACTCCACGTCAACGGCGCCGTCCCTCCGGAGGCGACGAACGTAGTTGAGTAAGCAACACCGACTGTTCCCACAAGTGGATTGCCAGAGATAGCCGGATCAGGGTTAACGGTAATATTTACCGTACTATGGTTTGTCGTTCCAGTTACGGAAGCTGTGAGGGTCACCATCATCTGCGAGGTAATGCCGGCCGGAGCGGTATAAGTCACGGAGTTACCGACATTTGAAGAAAGCGCACCGCAAGCGCTCGCATTGCATGCCGCGCTGGAAAGCGCCCACGAAACCTTGGGACTCCCAGAGAGAGTCGAACTAACAGAAAAGGACTGCCCTGCATCGAGGGTGACTGCAGACTTTGAGAGGCTTTCGATACCACCGCCGGCATATCCGCTGGAGCCGCACCCCGTGAAAGCTAAGCAGAAGGTCAAGAGAAAGAAGAAGATCAGGCTTGCTCGAATAAAGATCTCTCCCCCGGAGTTACTTACCTGGCCGTAGTTTCCGGGTATTAGATTTAGCTGACCGTTCTTCAAAGAGTGCATTGATTTGTTCGACATGGCAGACTCCTTAGGATCCGTAAGACAAATAGAAGAAAGTGCAAATTGGGACTGAGCCCCCTTGTTGTGCAGATCTTGGTTAGCTACGCTCTGCTGCCGGTCTCGCAAGGAGATCATTGAGATCAACGCATCCACGAAATACGAGTGAACTTGTGATCTATCTCGGCCTAACTTATTTATTCGAAAAGGATTTACTAAAGAAACATCAACCTGGTGCGGCTCTTTGTCTAGTTCATTGAGGCTGCGCAAAACCCCATGTCCGGCTGAGCCAGTACGCTTTCTGCAGACGTCGGAATGGCAAGAAGTTGGGTTGAAAAAAGTCCGAAAATCACCTGGCTGCTGAAACATCGATCCCTCCAAGGCAAAGGCACAGAGAGTGCCAAAAGTAACTGCAAAATATTGCAGTCAACCTCTATAGAGACAAGCTGGCGTTTTGGATTTAGAAGGGTGCGAATAAGTCGGCTTTTGATATCACTCGCGATATCAAAACGCATTTTTTCTATTTTTTTACTGGGAAATAGAAGGTTTAAATTTGGCTGGTTAGCTAATTTCCAGGGAATTTGTTGTCTAAGTGACACGCAGAAATGCACATAGGTCTTTGCAAATCTGTTCCTCTCCGCTGAGCGTAGGAACAGTAGTAACCCATATTTTGTATTGTCATTTCGCAAGTAATAGGTTGAGAATCGGCTTAGACCAGTTGGGAACTGTCAGTTATTAGAGATTTTGAAACTGGCAGCACGGAGCAACAATGACCCAAGACTATAAGCGGCACCAGAGCTTTCCACTCCGCATATGTCCTTCGATTCGCCAGCAAGCCAGTGACTTGGCGCACCTTGACGGAATATCGCTAAACCACTTCATAAGTCTAGCCATGGCGGAAAAGATCGTCAGGATGGAAAAGACAATTACAAAAGAGTCGTCGCCTGCGCCTCAAAAACTCAGCCCCGTCAGGCCCCATTCTCACTTCGACAAACTGACCTGACGTAGGAACAAATAGCAGTGATTGTTCAAGCATTTGGGGCGGACTCCTCAGTGCTGAAAGACAAAGGCTATTCGATTAGTCAGAGGACAATCAGAATGTGACGTGCTTGAACTGCTGGCTGATAGGTCCTGATAGTGCAGGTAGTTCACCCCCACATTCGTCTCGCTGTTTTATCAGCAGATGCCATCCTGCGTAACAGGTTTCGTCGCGTAGGATGGCGGCCACTCGGATGGTATGGTTATGGTTCCATGGCGCCGATGGTTGGTGGGTTTGGTCTGGTGACGCCGTTGAAGTCGGTGGTGATGCCTGGGATGGCGATGCCGGAGGCGACGGCTGGGCTGGAGGCTGGGAGGTTGGGGTTGATGGCGTTGATGTTGGACTCTCCGATCATATCGGGGTCGCCGCAGGTGTAGATGGTTTCGAGTCCGACGGAGGAGTCCGGGCATCCTGTGTCCATCGTGCTCCACAGGTTGTGGTCGATGGCCGATCCTGCATTCAGGAAGATGTTGCCGCTGCCGAAGTAGAAGCCGGAGGCGAGTCTGCCTGCATTGCCGGGATCGGGATAGCCTTTGCTGATGTTGTTTCTGAAGATGAAGTGAGCTCCGTTGGTCATGCAGTTGGGAGCCAGAGTCGCGCAGCCCACGTCGTACATGGTCGTGCCGTATCCGACCGAGGTGTTGTTCTCGAGCGTGATGGCCGTGCCGTTGTTCAACTGGAAGGCCCAGTGATCGCCGGAGGCGCGGCAGACGTCGGCTCCGTCGAGGATCCAGCCCGAAGGGTTGTTGGGGAACGCCGTGGGTTCGTTGAGGATGCGGCAGTTTTGGATGGAGACGTTGTTGATGGCGGTGGAGGCAGCACCAGCGCCGAGCTTGAAGGTCTGGCCGGCGTTGCCCTCGGACCAGGAGTCGGAGATATGGATTGCAGGCGAGGTGGTTACGTCATCGCTGAGGTGGAGGGAGTCGAAGCCGTCCTGTGTGTTCCAGCGGAAGAAGCTGTGATCCACGTTGAGGCTCATGTTGCCGGCAGCGATCTGAACGAAGCCGTCTCCGTAGCCGCCGTCGCTCTGTCCGTAGCAGTAGTTGAAGGTGTTCTGCGTATCGGGCACGGACATGTTGAAAGGTTTGACCGCGACGCAGCCGTTCCAGTCGATCGTGACGTAAGAGAGGTTCATGGTGCCGACGGTCTCGCACGAGGTGTCGCATCCGCCGCCGTCGCCATTCCAGCCCGCTCCGCCGTTGCCGATGACGTAGACATCGGTTGCGCTGAAGACGTCGGTGCTGAGTTTGTTGAGATGGCTTCCGAGGATGCCATTGCCAGCCAGACCGACGACAGCAACGTCCTGGAGAGTGAGATTGGACGGGCCCTGGGAGGTCAGGTAGTTGAGGATGAGTCCGCCATATTGCACGTAGTTCTGGGCAGCGGTGCACTGCCCGGGCCCAAGGCTGTTGGTGCAGGTGTCGGGTTGCGTGATCTCGATGCAGGAGATCTCGACGTAGTTGGTAGAGCGCGTATCGAGAATCGCAAAGGCGTTATCGATGCCGCTGAGCACGGTGGGATTGACCAGGTGGGTGTGAGCGGAGTCGTGGCAGGCGCCGGTGTTTTGTCCGAGGATCCGGGTGGGGTTGGAGGCAGTGCCAGAGGGAGGAGCGGGCAGGATGCAGCTGGAACCAGCGCCACCACCGGCGTTCGGCTGAGGGCAGATTCCGCCAAGTTGTGTGTGCCAGTCGCTTCCTACCCCGCTGTTCTGCTCGCCCATGTAGTAGGTCTGGCTCGCGGTGGAGGGATCGGCGAACTGCATCGTGTCGCCGCCTTTGAAGCTTGCCCAGCTGCCATCCCAGTTCAACATCTGGTAGGGATGATTGAAGGCGCAGGCCTGACCCGTGCCGGAGCCGGGATAAGCAGCGTTGGTCTTGCCCGTGCACTGGGTGTTGGATCCACCGTCTGCGCGAATGTACCAGGTGGTGCCCTGGCTGGGGGGTGGCGCTGCACTCAAGGCAATCGAGACTGCGACGGATTTGGTCTGGGCAGGATTGCCGTTGTCGCTGACTGTGGCCGTGAAGCTCGTGGTGCCGGTGGCCGACGGCATACCGGAGATGATGCCCGTGGTCGCCGCAAGCGTCAGGCCTGCAGGCAGACTGCCCACGCTGATCGACCACGTGTACGCAGGGGTTCCTCCACTCGCCTGCAGCGTCGCAGAATACGTCGTCCCGTCCGTCCCAGATGGCAGGCTTGACGTCGTGATCGTCAAGGTCGGGACCGTGACGGCTGCTGCAGCGACTACAAGCGTGAGGGAGATGGATTTGGTCAGGGTTGGGCTCGAGTAATCCCTGACTGCGAAGGCGATGGGGAAGGTTCCGGCGACCTTGGGTGTACCGGAGATGACGCCGTTGGTTGCATCCATGGTGACTCCGGAAGGAAAGCAGCCGGAGGTGACTGACCATAGATAGTTCGGTGTGCCTCCTGTCGCTTGCAAGGTGCTGGAGTAATTTGAACCTTTCGTTGCGATAGGCAGCGATGTTGTGGTGATCGAAAATGGTGGCGTTGTGACTACGACTGTAAGGTTAACGGTCTCGGTCTGAGCTGGCTTTGAAGAGTCTGTAACGGAGAAGGTTAGCGGATATGTACCGCCCTTCGTCGGCGTTCCATAGAGAACTCCTGGGCCCGCGTCGAGCGCGAGGCCGGTAGGGTGCGCACCGGCAATAACCTTCCAGTTATAAGGTAACGTGCCACCGCTCGCTTTGAGCGATGTGCTGTAAGGGGTCAGATAAGTTGCTTGTGGTATCGAGGTGGTGGTGATGGCAAGCGCTGTGGCTGCGTTCGCTGTCTGTGACGGGGAGGTAGAACCCAGACAGAAGTAGATGAGTGCGATGCTAACGCTCGCGACAATGGTTCTAAGTTCTCTGTTCAAAGTGTGCTCCTGCAACTAAAAATTGGCAGCCATGCGCTTCACCATCGTGGCGAAGGGTTACTTAGACATCGGCTGCGCAGTCGAGGAGCTCATGCAATGTTGGTCGCGCACTTAATCAAAGGTAAGAGGCGGATAGTGTTATTTTTTTGCGGTATTAGGCTGACGAATTCTCTCAACATCCGCTGAGAGGAAACATTAAAGAGCGGATAGTTATGGAGTGCACTAAGGGGTGGGAGAGTTGTGACCGCGTTGTGAACGGCGATGCCTTTAGAAAGGAAGGCGGGATTTAGAGTGAGCTTTCAGCCAAGTTACTCCGCGCGGAGAGCCGTTATCGGATCGATACGCGTTGCCCGTCTCGCCGGTAGATAACACGCGAATAGAGCGACCGCCATCATCAATGTCGTCACCCCAATGAAGGTCAAGGGGTCATAGGGCCGCACGCCATAGAGCAGAGAAGAGCGAGCGATGGTATGACTTAGAAGGACTGCCGCGAGCAGCCCATAGGCGGCACCGATCAGCGCGAGTCTACCGCCACGCCGCAATATCCACTGAAGTACATTAGTACGTTTCGCGCCGAGGGCCAAGCGTATTCCAATCTCTCTCTCTCTTTGGCCTACGAGATAAGAGATCACACCATACATTCCTATGCTCGCAAGTAATAAAGCCGCTCCAGAAAACACAGCCAGCAGTGTCATGGCAAACTTCCGAGATGCCAGAGTGTCAGAGATGTTGTCGTCCATCGACTCTGGGTTATAAACAACCTGCTCGTGATTCATCTGACTTACTGAGCTCTCAATGCTTTTGAAGCTTGGGACCGCTTCGGATTTGGAACGAACAAGTGTGTCCATGCCCAAGACAACCATGCTTAGCTGCACATCAGGCAATTGCATCAGCGATTGATATGTCTCAGCACGCAGCGGGTTTACCACGTCACTATCAAGCCCCCATTGATTCACGTGTCCGACAACGCCAACGACTGTAGCCAAATCGTCAAACTGATCCAGATGTATGCGTTTGCCAATCGGGTCAGTGTTGCCGAAGAACTTTTTGGCAAATACCTCGTCGACCACAATCACTCGTGGCGCTCGGTCGTCATCGGTTTCAGACAGGAATCGTCCACGCAACAGCGGAATGCTCATAACCCGTAGATAATCCGCTCCTACCAGGTACCGTATCGACGATCGCATCGCATTTTGGTTTGCTGGCTTTGGTTCTCCTTCGAGCCAGAAGGATTGTTCATCATCCGACATCATTGGCAGAGCCGCCCATGAAAAGGATACGGCTGCAATATCGGGGGTCATTGCGATTCTGTGTTGTGCTTCGCGCAAGTAAGCTCTGGTTACAGCGGGTCCAGCTCCTCTCATTCTCGGAGGAGCCTCTAAACCAAACGTCAACACACCCTTCGGTTGAAAGCCCGGATCGACGTTCGACAGCTTCGCCATGCTGCGAATCATCAACCCTGCACCAATCAACAACACAAGTGCCAAAGCCATCTGGAGTATTACCAGCGAGTCCTGCATGCGGTGGTTCGAACTACCGATGGTGCGGCCTCCTGATCGCAACGTGCTCTGAATATTCCGCCCGAACATCTTAAGCGCAGGAGCGAAACCAAACAGGATTCCGGACGCGAGTGAGATGAGTGCCGTGAAGCAAAGTACGAGGCCGTTGAGATGGATCTCAGCCGCCCTCGGCAGACCCCGTGGCAACATGTTGGTTAGGAGGTGAGTCCCCAGAGCCGCCAGCACAACACCCAATACGCCTCCGAGCAAAGACAGGGTCAAGCTTTCCGTTAGCAATTGCCGCAATAGGCGTGCACGGCTTGCGCCCAGAGCCGACCGCACTGCAAACTCCTGTGCGCGGACATTCGCTCTTGCCAGCAGCAAATTTGCAACATTGACACAAGCGATAAGCAGAACAAAGCTGACAGCCCCCATCAGCACCCAGAGCAGCGGTCTTACATCACGTAATAACGATTCCTTGAACGGCACAAGCTTAGCCTCGATCCCTTGATCTTCCGTTGGAAACGTTGTCTGCAGATTTCGAGAGACCCTTTTCATATCGGCCTGAGCCTGCTCCAGAGTCACTCCTGGTTTAAGTCTCGCAATACCGTGAATTCCCAGCCCTGCGCCACGATCGTTCAATGCAGGGTTTTGAAATTGACCGATGGGTACATAAATATCACTAGCGCGAAAGTTGCCGATCGCGAGATTGAAGCTTTCGGGGACTACTCCGATGATTGCGTAGTCGCGTCCATCGAGGGTGAGAGTCTTGCCTATTACATCAAGCCGCGCTCCGAACTTTCGTGCCCAGAAGCCCGCGCTAATCATCGCTGTGGGCTCTCGCCCGATCTCATCCTCGTGGAAGGTGAATAGCCGCCCTGCAACCGGCTTTATCCCCAACAGAGGAAAGAAATCCGAAGAGACGAGCTCCCCCCGTACTTCTTCCGAAGCGCCCGTGCCAGTGAGGATGTATCCCGTACCTCGCGAGACAGCAAGGGCGGCCAGCGTTTTGTTATCCCGCTGCCAGTCGCGAAAGTTCAGGTAGGAGATTGAACCTTCGTTGAAATTCTGCTTGGCCGCATGAACTGTCACCAACTCCTCTACGTGAGGATAGGGAAGGGGATTTAGAAGCACAGCATCGATGACGGAAAACAGCGCCGTGTTTGCTCCAATACCCAGCGCTAGTGTAAGTACTGCTACGACAGTAAACGCACGACTTTTTAGAAGCATTCGAAGACCAAATCGAATGTCTTGCCACAGGGTCTCTAGACCCGGAAGTCCGCCTTGTTCGCGGCAAGCTTGCCTAGTCGTTTCCAGGCCACCAAGTCGAATCAGCGCCTGCCGTCGCGCCTCACCTTCAGACATCCCGGTACGGATGTTGTCATCGACATGCATCTGGAGGTGGCTTTCAAGTTCTTCATTCAGCTCCTTACTTTCTCTTGTCTTGCGGAAAGTTCCCGAGAGCCGAATCAAAAAAGCACGTACTCTTCGCATCAAACTTTCCTCCTATTGCCATCCCATATATATTCACACAGCTACCTATGGGCAGGCAATAGATGCTTAGAGAAAATTTGAAAATAGACAATACCAGCAATGACAGTTCCAGCCTTAGGTATTTAACGTGTTCAGGCATATACGAATATCAATAAAAATAATGAAGCCTCGGTAAAGTGGCCAATCCTACGGCCGCCAACTGTAACCGGGTGCAAAGATCAAGTGTGAGTGAAACATATTGCAACAAGCGAGCTTGACAAATAGAGCCTGTAGGCAAATATTTTGAATCCGCAAAGCTCCTGATGTGAAGAGGGAAGAACTCGCATGTAGCCAGTGGAAGGTACGGTTTCTTTCCTGATGGCTGTTAGAGATCTGGTGAACTTGGGCGGCATTCAAGGTTATAAACCAATGTACTTTCGCATGAACAGGGTCGCTTGTGGGTTTTTATTGTAGCGTTCACATCGCTGGTATCCACGCTTTTCATATAGTGCAATGGCAGTCTTCAGATCGTCATAACTATCAAGATAGGTCCATTCGATTCCCTTGCTGCGCGCAAACGTCTCTTGTGCGTCAAGTAACTTGGCCGCAATGTTGTTTCCGCGCGCGTGAGGTCTCACATAGAGACGCTTGCATTCGCTGGCGGATGGAATAGACGTGAGTTTGCGCAGTACAACACACCCAACGACGTCTTCTCCCAGATAGGCCAGCCATACTCCAGAGGCGGGCGCATCGATGATCTTTTGGATGGTTTGTGGTTTGTCACGCTCGAACACGTGAACTGCTTCGTAGTACTCTCGAAGAATTTCTAGCGCGTCATTATTGACGGTTTTCAAACGCACAATTTGTAACGACGCTTGCCGCTGATCGCTAAGAATAGAGCGGACTTTCGCGAGTGACGTCGCTAGCGCTTCGCGATCAGCCAGCTGCAGCTTTACAAGCATGCCTTGTATCTGTGCAATCGACTGCTCATTAAGGCTAGAAACGGCCTTCTCCCCTATAACGCTCAACGTGAGCAGCTTTTCTCTTCCGTCTGCCGCGGAAGCAGCACGACGAACAAGTTTGCGCTTGGCAAGTACCGACAGAATGCGGCTGATATAGCCAGGATCCAGTTCAAGCGTTTTGCATAGGGTAGACGCTGTCATTTTAGGGCTGGAGCCAATTTCATACAGAATGCGAGCTTCAGTGAGAGAAAACTCGCCATCGAGGTGACGCCGACGTAGAAGTCCGAGTCTTGCCGTGTAGAAACGGTTGAACTCCCGAACGGCAGAGATCTGTGCCGTGATCTCTGATTGGATCTGCTTGTCTCCCATGTATGTTTGAGGGTACGAGTTTATAGTTGCTTTTAGCAACTAAAAACTAAACGAATCACACAATCCGACCAGGCGGTGACGCTGCGGGGGCTTTCTGGGTATTCAAGGGGTTGCTAAAGGTTTTTTTGCTTTGCAACCTCAGTCAAACGCGTGTGGTCAAAAAAAGATGATCTTCAGTAGTGGTAGAGAGCGCAAACTCTAATTCACTGGTTGTTTTATCTGTTGCACAATTGGAAGCGAGAAAAATTTACCTAACCTCTAATCAGCGCATGGATTTCTATTCGTATGGATTTTTCGAAGAAGAAGGTTCAAACGGAGGTGCGGCATCGGCGGATCTTCGGTCAACGAGTTTCTGCAGCGCTACTGCTTATGCTTGTACTTACAGTTCAGCTTATCTATGTGTCACGAACATACTCAGCCAACTGGGATGAAGCGCATCACCTTTATGACGGCTATAACATCTGGACGAAGCACGATTACCGGCTGAATGCAGAAGTGCCACCGTTGGTCAAACTCGCAGCTGCCCTTCTTCTGCTTCCAATGCATTTGAAGACACCGCCTAATCAAGGGAAGTCTCAAGCTCTGGAGGCTTTTCTCGATGGTCGTCTGTTCGTATTTGGAAACGGTGGAGACCGTGTGTTGTTTCCAGCACGCATGGTTTGTATGCTTTTCACTTTGTTGTTGGCGTGGCTGCTCTACCGATTAGCAAAGGAGATGTTCGGCGATACGGCTGCGCTCGCGGCGCTGGCTTTGTTTGCGTTCGATCCGAATTTACTGGCACACGGCACTCTAGTTTCGACGGATATCGGGAGTGCCTGCTTCATCTTCGGATCTGTGTACGCGTTCTATTGCTATTCGAAGGCACCAAGCCTGGTAAGACTTTTCATCACGGGTTTGGCGATGGGATTGGCGATGTGTGCCAAGTTCACTGGCATATTTGTCTTTCCTATCTTCGTACTGCTGGCGGCCGCGGAAGCGCTTCTAGCTCGAAGTTGGATTTTGCTAGGGCGGCGTCTGGCGGCTTGCGCCTTCATTCTGGTTTGCGGGTGGATTGTTATCTGGACTTTTTACGGATATCGCTACGCTCCCGCTCCTGGCGGACAAGAGCTTTCGCCGAAGCTTGCCCCCTACATCGCTTCCATGCCCAGCAAGGTCGCCGCTGAGGCTCTTACGCTCGTCGCCAAAGCCCACCTGCTGCCTGAACCTTACATCTGGGGTCTTGCGAACACGAAAAAGACGGAATGGGAGTACACAAGTTACTTCTTCGGCAGGATGTATCGGCACGGGCCTTGGCAATACTTTCCGGCGGCATTCCTTATTAAGTCGACGCTTCCGCTTCTGATTCTTCTCGCGCTGCTTCCGTTCCTATGGTTCCGCAGAGGAGATAGGCATGCACGTGAGCTATGTTTCCTCCTGATCCCGGTTTTCTTCTACTTCGCGGTAGTGACGACGTCACATATGGACATTGGTGCACGGCATTTGATGCCGATCTATGCTTTTCTCTACGCGCTTGCGGGGGTTGCAGTCGCTCACGCATTCGCCCGCAATCGTGCATGGATGGTTCTTGCAACAACGCTATTGCTTTGGCAAGTTGTGACGTCGATGCGAGTTGCCCCAGCGTACATGGCCTATGGAAATGAGGCTTGGGGTGGGCCAGCAAAGGTGCACCGCTACCTGAGTGACGCGAATGTTGACTGGGGACAGCAACTGAAAGCAGTCGAGCAATATCTGGTGAAGAACCGCATCACAAATTGCTGGTTCGCTTACTTTCCGGATGGAGCGGTTGAGCCCTCTGACTACGGAATACCTTGCAAACGACTTCCGACTGGGAGTTCGTTATGGTGGTTCAAGTTGCCGATGGACGTGCCACCGGTGATCGACGGGACGATCCTTATTAGTGACAGTGATCTTGAAGGCGTTGAGTCGGGTGATGGTCCACTAAACTGGTTCGAACCCTTTCGCAGCGTGAAGCCCGTAGCAACAATTCAAGAAGGGGTATACCTTTACCAAGGTAAATTTGCTGTGCCACTTATGTCGGCACTTGTGGACGTGCGAAAAACTGGCGATCTATTAAATTTGGGTCAGCCGGCGGCGGCGTTGGAGATGGCGCAACAGGCAGCGAAGCTCGCGCCAGACTCCGCTAAGACCCAAATCAATCTTGCGGACGCATTTGCAACACAACAACGATGGAGCGAAGCGTTGCAGCACTATGAAAGGGCGGAAGCATTGGCGCGAACAGTCAGGCCGGAATTTGAAGACGAAGATCTACTTCCCAGAAGTAAAGCAGGGATGGGAGTTGCAGCGGGCCACCTGCAACAGTGGTGAATGCTATTGCAGGAATTATTGCTACTGACATGGACACGCTCAGCAGGTTTGCTGCTTAACCAGATCCATGATGGGTTTCTATTGAAATAATTTCCTACTTGACAATACGTTAGATTATTTGTTCGACTGACAGCCGTTAATAAAGCTGAATAACTTGCGATGTCAGACCGGCACAAAACCGACGCAAGAATAATTTGGGGTGCCGATACAAAGCTCAAGTCCACCACGCACTTGGCAAAATCTCGAGCACCCAAGATCTTCAGGTTGTCGATGTAGTTCGACCAGATAGTAAGGAGGTTGATTGAAACATTTAAGTCGAAGAAGTTTTATGGGAGCGCTTGGTGCTGCGGCAGGCGCTGCTTATGGGACCGAAGCTTGGGCAAAGCGCTTGCCGTCAGAAGGCGAAGGAAACGCAGGAAACTACGAAATTGCGGCCTACTACTTTGGAAACTATCATCTCGATCATCGCAACGAAATACAGCACGGGCCTGGCTGGACAGAGTGGCGCCTCGTCGAGGCTGCCAGGCCCCGATTTGAGGGTCACATTCAACCCAAGGTTCCTCTTTGGGGATACGAGAATGAGGCCGAGCCGGCAGTCTTCGAACGCAAGATCAAGGCGGCGTCGGACTCTGGCCTTTCCGCCTTCATCTTCGATTGGTACTGGTACAACGATGGTCCTTTCCTCGAGGCTGCGCTCGAGAAAGGATATCTGGGAGCTTCGAACCGAGAACAGCTGAAGTTCGCCATCATGTGGGCCAACCATGATTGGTACGACATTCATCCTGCAAAGCTGTCGTCGCCTCCCACGCTTCAGTTCCCGGGCAAGGTCACCCCAGAGACCTTTCGCACGATGACCGACCATATCGTGAACAACTACTTTCGATCATCTAGTTACTGGATGTTGGATCAGTGCCCGTACTTCTCAATCTACGAGCTCTTCAACTTCGTCGCGAGCATGGGGGGTGTCCGTCCCGCAGCAAAGGCTATAGAGGACTTTCGCGTGAAGACACGGGCTGCCGGCTTTCGAGATTTGCATCTCAACGCAGTCACATGGGGAGTGAAGCTTCTTCCAGGTCAAACTGATGTCGTAGATCTCAAAAGTCTCCTGGAGCAGCTGCAAATCGACAGTACAACCTCTTACGTGTGGCTGCATCACGCGGAGATGTCGAGCTTTCCGGTCGCGCAGTACGACGGAATGGCAAAGAAGTATGAAGAGTACAGGGCCACGGCTTCAGAGAAGCTTGGCAAGCCCTACTACCCAAACGTATCCATGGGTTGGGACTCATCACCCCGCGCCTGTCAGACGGATGTATATATCAAAAAAGGTTATCCATTTCTGCCTGTGATTCAGGGCAACACGCCGGAAAACTTTGGCAATGCACTTCGTTCCGCGAAGTCCTTTCTGGACAACTCGCCGCATTTGAAGAATAAAGTCCTTACCATCAACTCATGGAATGAGTGGACTGAAGGAAGCTACCTCGAACCTGACACAGAAAACGGATATGGTTATCTAGATCAAATCGGCAACGTCTTTCCAAAACCCAGGCGATCCTGACTAGCCAAATCAAAGTTGTTTGTGAACGAAATCCACTGACAATATCAACTGGTTCAAAAGATCGGGCAGACCGTTGGCGATTGGTAGCCAAGCCGCGGCATCCTGACGGTTTCCGTGAGCCTGACCAGAATATATAACGGACATAAAAAGCGCCAGTTGATCTTGAATCTGCATGCGTCAAGAATTGTCGCCGGTAAATAGTTCATTCAATGTCCCTTGCGGGACAAGAAAAAAACGACCTACAAACAATAAAAAATCCATTGTCTGAAACCCAGCTCCGGCGCGAGGGTTCTCGCCGACCTCAAAAAGAGGTAGTGGGTGCGAGCGCGATACAGTCGCATCCCTGACCTAAGGATTGCCGCAAAACCTAGTGAGATCCGAACGCCGGATTCTCTTGGCATGTATGGAGTGCAAAGATCTGGAGCACGGCTATTCAAAGCGCGAGCCGTCCTAGACATCCTCATTCAAGAACGACGAAGCAGGAGAGAAGAAAAATGAGCCAATTCAAGTTGTTCTTGAGGTCCATCAAATTTATCAACAAATCCATTCGCGCCACTAGCAAACCAGCCGCTCGCTTCTCCGTCTTTGCTCTGTTGGCGGCTGCACTCATTGCAACTCTGCCAGTTCTCCAGGCGCAAACTGCTGGCGCACCGGTTCCCTTCGTCGATTTCAACGCAGCGACCAGTTCAGGTGTACAGACCAATGGAACGATTCTGGGACCGGGTCTCTACTTTGGACAATTGGCCATGGAGGCTGAGGGACGCAAAGCCGTCATTCTTGTAGGACAGAGTCAGTATGTCTCGTTCACCCTCACTGCTCCAGCTAACGCGGTCACCATACACTATGCAATTCCTGATGCACCAAGTGGAAACGGAATCACGGAGCCTCTGAGTGTCTATACCAACAACCAATTCGTCACTTCGTTGTCATTGACTTCGGCTTATAGCTGGGTCTATGGTGCCTACCCGTACAGCAAGACACCGACCCTAGGAGCGGACCGCACGCAGGCGCCGCACGACTTCTACAACGATGTGCGCTACATGTTTTCTTCGACTCTACCGGCTGGTACAGTCGTAAAGCTCCAGATCGACTCGGGTGACAATGCTCCCTGGTACATCATTAACACGGCGGACTTCGAGGTAGTGCCGGCGGCTATTACTCAACCCGCGAACTCGATCAATGTTACACAAGCTCCTTATAGCGTAGACAGCACGGGAGGAACTGACGCAACTACCGCTTTGCAGAACGCAATCAACGCCGGCTCTTCGTCCGGGAAGGTCGTCTACTTGCCGCAAGGAACGTATAAGATCTCATCTCCTCTTTCGCTCAATCAGGTAACCGTCGAAGGAGCTGGCGAATGGTATACGGTCCTGAATGGAAGTGACGTCGGCTTTACCGGGAATCAGAACCCGGCTAGCACGAACGTCAGCGTATCCAACCTCTCTCTTTTTGACAACGTCACGATACGCAATAACAGCACGAGCGCAGACACCGGCTTCAACGGAGGTTTCAGCAACTCGACGATCTCGAATGTGTGGATCCAAAACGAAAAGTCCGGCATCTTCGTAATTGGACCAACAACTGGACTTACCATGAACGGCTTGCGGATCATGGATCTGAAAGCTGACGGCGTCAACTTCGATGCTGTGTTCGGCGCGATTACAAACTCGACGATCGAGAACAGTTACATCCGCAACTCGCAGGACGACAGCATCGCCATGTTTGCGCAGAGTTATGGTGATACCGGCATTACTGTTACTCAAAACACGGTCATTTCACCGGGATTGGCGAACAATATTGCTGTTTACGGCTCCGGCAGCGGCGATATGATCACGAACAACCTGTTGATGGATCCAGTGCAAGCTGGCAGTTGCATTCAGGATGGTTTGCGCTTCGGCTCAGTAGCAAACAGCGGCACGGTTACCATCACCGGCAATACGCTCGAGCGATGTGGCATGTTCGATCCTGGTTTTTTCTTCGGATGGGGAGCGATCTGGTTCTATCCCAGCGACGGTAATATTGCCGCGACAGAGAATGTCAGCAACAACACAATCACCGGCAGCCCGTACTCTGCGTACATGTTCCTGGGGCCGAATTCCACGACCGGCGTGAACATCAGCGACGACACAATTAGCAGCGTTGGGACCTACCTGCTTCATACTCAGGGCAACGGTACAGCTGCAGTCTCTGACATCACAGCCAGCGGACTTGCTAATGCCGGCTATGTCAATGTGGGCTGTGCGTCGACTTTCAACCTGAGTGCGACAGCCAACACAGGCTGGTCCGCGTCGCCCGAGAGCTGCAATATTCCCGTAGCAAACCCATTATGGGTTTACCCGGATGTGGCTACATTCCAAACAACGCAAGGCAGTCCTGTAGTGGAAAAAGTTGCCGTATATAACGCGTCGTACCAGACGACCACACTTGGTACGATCTCGGCCACTGCCGGTTTTACTGTGTCTGCCGATTCCAGCAATCCGTGTGGCAGTTCACTACAAGCAGCCGAAAACGGCGGGTCAAGCGAGCCAGGTTACTGCATCGTCGATATTACGTTTGCTGCGACTGGGGCCGGGATCACGACAGGCACGCTGACAATTCCCAGCAGCGCACCAGGCGGTTCCACAAGCATCATGCTAGTTGGCAGTACTGGAGGAAACTCCGTTGCCCTGATACCTACGGCCACTCCGACGAGTCTTTCTTTTGGCAATGTTCCGGTGGGAAATACTTCTGCAGCGCAGACCGTAACCCTGAGTAATCCAACTGGGGCCGCGTCAGCGTCGGTGAGTGTTGCAATCAGTGGCAGCTACTCTCAGACCAATAACTGCGGATCCACTCTGGCAGGGGGCGCCTCGTGCACCATCTCGGTGAAGTTTTCTCCGACGACTGCCGGAGTTGTGTCTGGCGCCTTGACCATCACCGCAAGCACAACCAGCTCTCCACTTACAGTTGCCCTATCCGGAACTGGGACAAGCGCGCCAACGGCGCCGACAGGGCTGAGTGCAGCTCCCGCGGGAAGCGGAACCATAGGCCTATCGTGGATTGCCAGCTCGGGTACGGCACCGATTACCTACAGCATCTATCGTGGCACTACATCTGGAGGAGAAGGTACTACACCGATCGCCACCAACATCACCGCAACCACCTATGCCGATGCTACGGTGACCTCTGGAACGACTTACTACTATAAAGTTTCTGCAACCAACTCTATCGGCACCAGCGCTGAGTCTGCGGAAGCCTCAACCAAGGCCGAGAACGCTGTCGTGCAAATCGACGCAGGCGGCGCAGCAGTTGGTACTTTTGCCGCAGATGAGTACTTCAACACGGGCACTGAATTTGCAACTTCATCCACGGTAAACACCGCTGGCACAGTCGATCCGGCACCCGAGGCTGTGTACCAATCTGTGCGTTATGCCCCATCCTTCACGTACACCATTCCAGGCTTGAGCGCTGGCGGAAGCTACACGGTAAGACTGCATTTTGCTGAACTCACCTTTACGGGATCTGGACAGCGTGTCTTCAACGTTGCCATCAATAGCACAACTGTACTGAGCAACTTCGACGTTTACTCTGCGGCTGGTGGCACAGATGTCGCTCTCGTCGAGCAGTTCAATACAACTGCAAGCAGTTCCGGAAATATTGTTATCAGCTTCACGCAGGGAACCGCTGATAATCCCGAAGTGGCGGGCGTCGAAGTTTTGAGTGCAGGTGGCGCGACCGGGATTGCGCCCTCTATTCCAACCAACCTAAGTGCCACCACAGGGAACGCATCCGTGGCTCTTACATGGACAGCGAGCACTGGGTCCGCACCGATCACCTACAACGTGTTTCGAGCAACGACCTCGGGAGGAGAAGGCTCGACGTCGCTCGCAACTAACCTGACGTCGGCTGCATATACCGACACATCAGCCACTAATGGTACTACGTACTATTACACCGTGTCGGCAACCAATTCGGTAGCCACCAGCGCCCAGTCATCGCAGGTATCGGCTGAGCCGCAATCTACCGGAACAGCGCCCAGTGTGCCGGCAAGCCCGACTGCTACAGCAGGAAACGCCTCAGTTGCACTCTCCTGGTCAGCTAGTACAGGTACGGCCCCCATCACCTATAACGTCTATCGAGGCACTTCGTCGGGTGGTGAAAGCACAACAGCAGTCGCCACCGGGATCTCTTCGTCTACCTATACCGACAGCGGCCTGACCAACGGAACAAAATATTACTACGAAGTATCGGCAACCAATTCGGTAGGCACAAGCGTCCGGTCCGCCGAAGTATCAGCTACACCGGCAGGTTCCAGTGGAGCTTTGGTGCAGATCAATGCCGGCGGCCACGCCGTGTCGCCGTTCGTTGCCGACACGGACTTCAATAACGGCAACGAGTTCTCCACCGCAACGGCCGTCAGCACTGCTGGCGTTACAAATGCCGCGCCGGAGGCCGTCTACCAATCAGTGCGATACGCACCTTCATTTACCTACATCATCCCCGGACTTGCTTCAGGATCCAGCTACACGGTGCGTCTGCACTTCGCAGAGCTCACTTTTAGTGGATCCGGAGAGCGCGTCTTCAACGTCGCCATCAACGGCACCTCCGTCTTGAACAACTTCGATGTATACGCTACTGCTGGCGGTGAGAATAAAGCCCTGGTCGAGCAGTTCACTGCAACTGCCGATGCCCTAGGGCAGATCAGCATCAGCTTCACAAAGGGTTCAGCCGACAATCCTGAGGTCTCCGGCATTGAAATCCTCGGATCTGGAACTCTTGGTGCGTCTCCGTCCGATGTACTCGAAATCAATACGGGCAGCAGCGTGGCAGTGCCTCCCTTCGCGGCTGACGAGGACTTCAACACGGGCAACGAGGCCAGCAGCAGCGCTACGATTAACGCCGGCAATACCTCCACCCCTGCGCCGGCAGCGGTTTATCAGACCTGCCGCT
>Ga0302182_10000839_pt1 | contig 17624 bp, 9 predicted proteins | sample I_Palsa_N3_1_FD_198781 | JGI IMG/M metagenome (GOLD analysis project Ga0302182, IMG submission 198781) | Peat permafrost microbial communities from Stordalen Mire near Abisko, Sweden - I_Palsa_N3_1 | ecosystem: Environmental > Terrestrial > Soil > Palsa > Peat permafrost | place: Sweden: Abisko...
GTTTCCGCCAGAAGGACATCAACGAAGGCCAAACTTTTACCAGCAAAGTGGGCGAACAGATTCTGCCTGAGTTTATTTCCATCAAGGATGACCCGACGGAAGCGTCGTTCCACGGCCAAATGTTGCTCGGCAATTATGCGTTTGACGACGAAGGTGTGCCGGGCGAGAACGTTTCGCTGGTCGATCACGGCGTGCTGAAAACTTTCCTGATGTCGCGTTCGCCGCTGGTAACCGTTCCGGAATCGAACGGTCATGGACGCCGCCAGCTTGGATTTGTACCCGTCGCGCGGCAAGGGAATTTGATCGTCTCAAGTTCGCGCACGATGACGGATGCGCAATTGCGTCAGAAGCTAATCGAATTGGTAAAGGCGCAGGGCAAACCTTTCGGCCTGCTGATTGACGACATCGCGGGCGGCTTCACCTTCACCGGCCGCGCTCAGCCGCAAGCGTTTCAAGTGCTGCCGCTGGTCGTTTACAAAGTTTTCCCCGATGGCCGCCCGGATCAGCTCGTTCGCGGCGTGGACATCGTCGGAACGCCGCTCGTTTCATTGACGAAAATCGTGGCCACCGGTGACACGCCGGATATTTTCAACGGCTATTGTGGCGCTGAATCCGGCTCTGTGCCGGTTTCGGCCGTGGCGCCCGCGATTCTGATTTCGGAAATGGAAGTACAGAAGAAGGAAACTTCCACGGACAAGCCGCCCATCCTTCCGCCCCCGGCGCACGACCCCGACGGGCATTATCCGGGCCAAAAATAAAACCGTGGAAAATAATTCGCGGTAAAAGGGACAACAGCCTTGAAGAAATTTTCAGCGTTTGCTTTGATTGCGGTGTTTGCCATGCCTCTGTCCGCAGGAGTGCCCGCTCACGCCACGCACGCAGCTTCTCCGGCCGCGGCCGGCGCGCAAGCCGCCGTGCCATCCACCGAAAGCGATCAGACCCTTCACGCCATGCATGACGAAATGGAACGCGCGCGCACCCGGCTGCAGCTTCCCGGCGTGGATAAGCCTTTTTACTTCGAGTACCGCCTGATGGACGTGGACGTCCGCGCAGTCAGTGCGTCCTTCGGCTCGCTGATCAACAGTTCCACCACGCGCAACCGATTCATGAGCGTGGACGTTCGCGTCGGCGACTATCACCTCGACAGCTCGAATTTCATCAGCGAGGAAGGGTTTCAGGGCTTTCTCGGATCCACCGGTCAAGTGGGAATCGACCGCGACTACAATTCGCTTCGCCAGGATTTGTGGCTCGCCACCGATCAGGCTTACAAGCAAGCCGTCACGCAGATGTCTCTCAAGCAGGCGTTTCTGCGCAGCCTCACCAAACCACCTGAGATTGACGACTTCTGGCAGGCGCCTCCAATCCAGCAGATCGATCCACGCATGGACCCCGATTGGACCTCGCGCAGTTGGGAAGAAGAAGCGCGCAAAGCTTCTGAAGTTTTGAAAACCTTCCCTCAGCTCAACGGCTCGCGCGTGAATTATTACATGGTCTACGTCACGTACTACTTGATGAACAGCGAAGGTACCACGCTGCGAACCTCGCGCAGCCTCGCAGCCATCGAGGCAGCGGTCGACACGCAAGCCGATGACGGCATGCCGCTGCACAATTTTTATTCACTATATGCCGCCCGCCCCGCGGATCTTCCGGACCCCGAAGCCGTGTCCAAGTCCCTGGCGCAAACCGGAACCGACCTGATCGCGCTGCGTGCGAGCCCGCTCGTTCCGGATTACACCGGCCCGGTGCTCTTCGACGCGCCCGCGGCCGGCTCCGTTCTCGCGCAGGTGCTTTCGCCGTCCTTGTCCGGCGCGCGGCCACCTCTTTCCATGGGCTCAAGTTTCGACGCCATCATGGAGCGCTTCGGTGGCCGTAGCGAATGGTCGGGACGCATGGGAACGCGAGTGCTTCCGGCAAACGTAACTCTCGTTGATGATCCCACGCTGAATGAATTTGAAGGAAAACCGCTGCTCGGGAATTACGCCATAGATGACGAAGGCGTGAAAGCCGAGCGCGTCACTTTGGTAGATAACGGAGTTCTCAGAAACTTTCTAATGTCGCGCCGCCCGGGCCCGGATTTTCAGAAATCGAACGGCCACGCGCGCTCGTCCACGCTCTCCGACACGCTACCGCTCTCCAGCAATCTTATTTTCCAGGCCAGTGATTCGCTGGACGCAGCAGCCCTAAAAAAGAAGTTCCTGAGTGCCTGCCACGATGACGGCCACGAATGGTGTCTCGAAGTGAAGCGCATGGACAATCCTGCGCTGTCTTCGATCCGCCAGGAAGATTTCAACGACTTCATCGGTGCCATCGCCGGCGGACTTTCCAGCGGGGAACGCATGCCGCTGATGGTATATCGGGTGTACGTTGCGGATGGCCGCGAAGAAATGGTTCGCGGCGGTCACATCGAAGGATTAACGCTTCGTTCTCTGCGAAATATTCTCGGCATCGGCAGCGACAGCACTGTGCTGACGTACATGCAAAATCCCCCGGGCGGGTTCGCCGGAACGGCGCTGGGCACTTTCGGCTCGGCCCAGGGTGGCATCCCAACTACGGTAACCGCGCCTTCGCTCCTGCTCGATGAAATCGAAATCCGCGGCTTCCACGGCGAGCCTCGCCGCTTGCCTATAGTCCCGGCCCCACCGCTTAAATAGTTTTCTTTTCGAAGTACCGCGATGGAATTATGCGGCGCGAGCCTAGGCAGACACAAGAAAGCTCGCGCCCAGCCACAATCAGATTGTGCTGGAACAATCTAAGTCCAGAGCTGGAAAGGGCCGGAGTTTGCCCTTTCGCCCTTATTGCTTCAACGGGAAGGTCCCTGCGGCTTCAGCCTCGGACCAAATGCGGGTGTTGTGTGTTTCCTTCAGGAAAATGCTGCCAATGATAAACGTCATGCCGGCAACAATCATCGGGTAATAAAGCCCGGCATAAATATTGCCGGTGGCCGCCACGGACGACAGTCCAATGAGCGGCAGCAACCCTCCAAACACTCCGTTTCCTATATGGTAAGGCAGCGAAACGGAAGTGTAGCGAATCTTCGCCGGGAACGCCTCGATCAGATAGGCGGCGATAGGGCCATACACCAGGGTCACGTAGAGCACCTGCAGGAAGATCAGGAACACCAACATCTGCCGATTGGGGTTCGTCGCTTCCTTCGCAGGGACTAGCGCGCCAGACACCGGGTCGGTAGTCATAGCCGTGAGTCCGATTGCCCCAGTCACTTTGTTGCGCGTATGTGTTACCGACACAATGTTGTTCCCCGCCGCTCGTTCCATGGCGTGATAGATGGGTATGTAGGTGACTACGGCCAGCAGGCAGCCCGCCATCATGAGTTTCTTCCGGCCGATGCGATCGGAAAGCGCGCCCACCACCGTGAAGAACGGCATTCCAATCAGAAGCGCAATAGCCACAACGATGTTAGCCGTCTTCACGTTCACTTTCAGAACGGTCTGCATATAGAACAAAGCGTAAAACTGCCCGGTGTACCAAACCACGCCCTGTCCCGCCGTGGCTCCGAAAAGCGAAATCAGCACGAGCTTCAAGTTCGGCCATTTGGTGAACGCATCCTTCAACGGTTGCGCCGAAGTCATTCCCGCGCTCTTAAGCTGCGCGAAGATGGGAGACTCCTTCATCTTCAAGCGGATGTAGAGAGAGATGGCCACCAGGATAATGGAGATTAGGAAAGGAATCCGCCAACCATACGCCGAGAAATCTTCTTTCGACATCGAGTTTTGCGTAATGAGAATCACGATCAGCGAAACGAAAAGACCAAGCGTCGCGGTGATCTGAATGAAGCTGGTGTAGAAGCCGCGCTTATTGTCTGGGACATTCTCGGCCACGTAAACCACAGCGCCGCCGTACTCTCCGCCGAGCGCCAATCCTTGCAGCACGCGGATTAAAATCAGGACGATGGGCGAGAACCAGCCGGCCGTAGCGAACGATGGCATCAGGCCGATGGCAAAAGTTGAAAGTCCCATGATGGTGAGGGTCACGAGAAAGGCGTATTTGCGCCCGACTACGTCGCCTATGCGCCCAAAGAACAGCGCGCCGAAAGGCCGCACGAGAAAGCCGACTGCGAAGGTGGCAAGATATGCGATCAACGCAAACGTGTCGTGCCCGGGAGGATAAAACTTCAGCGACAGAATGGCCGCCAGGCTTCCGAAAATGTAGAAGTCATACCACTCGATCATGGTGCCCACAGACGAAGCCATGATCACGCGCCAAATGCCGTACTCTGAAGTGCCCGTTCCCGGCCGTACGTTACTCGCCATCGTTTCCTCCGTTAGGGGATGTGCTCAGTCTTTAAAGCTGCATTTGAGCGGGCTGCCCTATTATTCCTTTTGCAATATCCCACTTACCGTCAAATCGGATCCCGGTGACACCGTAAGATCCCGCTTCCACTGAGTAAAACCTGGCAAGGACAAAACAACCGTGTGCGCGCCCGCACTAAGGGGAATCCCGGATGGCGTGTTGCCGACATATTTTCCGTCCAACGTGATTTCCGCCCCCGAAGGTATCGAACTGAAATTGCACATAATGTTGCCCGGAAGGTCCTTCTGCGCGGAGCGGCTTGGCGGGGGTGGCGCAGCAATTGGCGCTGCATCCGACGCCTTCTGCCCCGGCGCCACGGCCACCGGTTGCGGGGCTGGCACGGGGCGCGGCGGCGCGCCTGACGTAGCGCTCGGCTGTGAGTTTGCAGTAGCTCCGGACTCCGGCCCGGTGCCTTCCCCAGCCAACCTATATAACCGCGTCGTTTCCTTGCCGTTTGAAGCTTGCATCCAAACCGTGAGTCCGTTTTTTCCCTTTCGCGCTTCGTACGTCTCACCCACGGACAACGGGCCGCACTTCGACCATCGCGAGTCCACCGAGCACGAGATAGTGAAGGAGTGTCCGTCACCATCCTGCACCTGCATGATGTTTTCGCCGGTTGGATTCTTGCTCTCGTTGCAGTAGGCGTCGAAGTTCTGCATATCACAGTTCGTGGGAACAGGGCTTGCATTGGCGATGGGATGGAAATCAGCGCTCAAAACCTTAATCCGAATCGGGGAATATTGAGACGCGACTGTGGCTGCAAAAATAGCGTTGAATAGAAACAACGCCAGGAAAAACCGTAGAGGTCTATAGCCCAAGCCCATAGTGCCTTTTTGTTTTTTGAAGCTGGGGGCGGAATCGCTCAGATGCCGCTTTCGCATCGAAACGATGCCGTCCCCGCGCCCCATAATAACGCTAAGCTTCTAGAACGTAAAGACAGGTCCAAACTCGATCCGGTGATCTTGCCATTCGTTGGACAGATTGCCGGCAATAACATAGTTCGAGCCAGGCGCAAGGCGAGAAGCATAGACCGAGTACTCTGTGCCGAATGTGCACCACGGATTGAGTTTGTAATATAGGGTTGCGGCAAACATCTTGCCCATCAAGAGAGGCAATGGGGACAAAGTGTTGGCGCTAGCAGCGTAGTTGGGGTTGGTCAAGTCTCGGTGAACCACTTGGTCTTTACCGACGTGGAGGTAAACCTGCCAGCCGGCGTTGCGGCCTTTCGGATCCGCGTTAACCCACCGAGAGATAGGCAAGCCGAGGTTCAGGAATCCGCCGAAGGAGCGAATTGGCTTTTGTGGAGCGACCACCACGTTTCCCAAGCCGTTGGTGGCCAAAGTCGCTGCGCCAGCCGCGGCAAGCGGGCCGCCGTCAACCGTGGGGAAAATAATCGGGTTCGATAGACCCGTTATATCGGTGGCGTACGAATTGACTTGGCCACCGAAGAAGAAACGCAGGTCGCCGCCGAAATATGCGGTCCCGATCAGAGTGGCCCAGCGAGTGGGCAATTGGAAGCCAGCCTGGTTGCCGTACTGCTTGCTGGAGGTTGTAAAGCCGTTCGGGAAGGCGGCCTCATAGTCCGCGCAAAGGACTGGATTGAGGACGCACGCCGCCAACGGCGTGGCGTAATTGCTGGTGGTAACGATCGATTTGCGATGGGAGTAGAATCCAGCCCAGAATATTTCCGCCGACTGAACGCCAGGCGCTTTGTCCGCCTGGAACTGCAATACCACTCTGGATTCCAGTTCGGGATTGCCGGAGTCAGCACCTTCGCGCTCCGCTTGCCCGATCTGTCCTGTCAATCCCAAGGAACCAAGCTTTTCGATTTGACCGGTGCTGGGCATCATGATCGCAAATTCCGGAGAAATCTTGATGCTGCGCCAGTCGCTGATCCTGTAGGTGGTGCCAAAGCGCATCTGGGGAGACCGTTCATACAGGGTGCCGTAGTAAGCGCCCAGGAACGTGGTTTCAAACAAGTTGGGCAGAACGGTCGACGAGAAAATCGCCCAATCCTGTCCGCCTTCAAAAAAGAGATCCGTCCTATCGTTGAGTTGATAATCCAAGCGCACATACGCGAGGCGCAACTGAAAGCCGTTGCTGCGAATCGACGAAACGTCGCGGTTATCCACTTCGCTGAAGTTGCCTTCATAGTCGCCTTCTACCTTGCCCGTGATCGTCAACGACGGCGAAGGATCGGGCCACTCAAAGTTTGCTCCGAAACGAGTGGAGCGCGCCTTGAGGTGGAATTCCGGATCTTTCGTCGGGCCGGTGTTCAAAATCGATGTTGAGCTTAAAAAGATGCCCACGAACGGGAAGTCGTCGCCGTTCGGAGAGCTGGAATCATGCGCCGCGGAAGCCTTGATAAATCCATACGGCGTGACCTTCACCGCACCGGTATGGAAAGCCGCCACTAGACCGTCTTTCTTGGGCGGGTCGATAGGCAGTGTACGGATCGCTGCGACAGCCGGAACCACTCCCGGTGGCACCCCTCTAGGGACGGGCTCCGTGCCGGCAGCTTGCGTTTCCGGATGGGGGTTTTGCGGGTGTTGCCCCTGTTGCGGCGAGTCTGTATCCACATCCGAGTTCGATACCGACATCGTGCCGGCATTCGAAGCCGCTGTCGGCGCGACGAACGCGGGTCCCGCTGCGGGCGCTGCATCTGGGGTCCCTACAGCAGCCAAATCGGCTGCGTTTAGTAGGCCCTTGCGGTTGAGCGCTTCAATCAGAAGCGTGACTTCGGCGTCGGGAGATGCGTTGCGAATTGTGTTCGCTTCCGCAGGCGCCAGGACCCCTTTCGCAACCAGCACATCCAACAACGCCGTAACCTTTGGGTTGGGCGCTGGAGTGGAGCTGGCGGCAGATTTCGAATCCTTTGAGTCCGCGGGAGGAGGTTGAACGGCGCTCGTGGAGGCGGCTGCAGCGGTGCTCTTCGCCTTTGCGGTATCGTCGTCACCTTTCGCAAAGAGCGGTGCCGCCGGTACGCTTGCTAGCAGCAATATGCACATCCATCTCGTAAGTTTCATAGACGTCTGGGTCTCCTCAGCCGGAGCGTGAAGTCGAGATCCGCACCCGCGCAGCTAAGCTCGGGATGCGGTCGGAACCTTGGGGGAAAGGACTTCGGGGTCACCTTCCCGGCATTGCTCCTCGGCGGGCGCAAGTTGCCATACTATTATTTCGGTGTCAACAGTAAATTTTTACAAATTCTTAACCTTGTGTACATATTGTCAGGGCTCTCCGGTTGTGTTGCTAGGTAGTTTTCGGGACTTGGGTACCAGGACCCGGTTGTTTCTCGGAGCGCGATTCGACTGAGCGTATAATCCACCGCATGTCATCTGCATCCCCACCCCTCGAGCAGGCCTCTCGCGAGAAACGATTGGCGGCGCTCGGCTCCATCGGATCGGCGGTGGTGCTGGTCACACTGAAGGTTTTTCTGGCTCTCCTTACCGGCAGCTTGGGAATTCTGTCCGAGGCGCTGCACTCGATTCTCGATCTGGTTGCCGCCATTATCACTTACCTCTCCGTCCGCGTGGCGGACAAGCCTCCCGACTCCGATCACCTCTACGGCCACGGCAAAGTAGAGAGCTTTTCCGCGTTCGTGGAAACGGCCCTTCTGCTTTTCACCGCGATTTACATTATCTGGGAGGCCGTTCAGCGGCTGGTGTTTCACTCCGTCGAAGTGCGTCCAAGCCTTACAGCCATTCTCATCCTCGCGTTTGCCATGGGAATCGATTTCGTTCGCTCGCGCGCGCTGAATCGCGTTGCAAAAAAATATCCCAGCGAAGCGCTGGAGGCCGACGCCCTTCACTTCTCCACGGATGTTTGGAGCACCTTTGTCGTTATTCTCGGTATCACCGGCGCGTGGCTCGGATTGAAATTTGGCATTCCCTGGCTGGGCAGACTGGACGCGGTAGCAGCACTCGGCGTCGCTGCCTTGATCATCTGGATCGGCTCGCGGCTTGGCAAGCGCACGGCCGACGCGCTGCTCGATGTGGCTCCCAGCGGCCTGCGCGAGCGGATCACCGCTGCCGTGGACAAAACCGAAGGCGTCCTGCGCACTGAGCGTGTGCGCGTCCGCCGTGCCGGCCAGCGATATTTCGTCGATGTCACCGTCAGCGTTCCGCGCACGGCGAGTCTCGAGCAGGCTCACGCCGCCAGCGAATCGGTCGAGAAGCGCATTGGCCAGATCGTTCCCGCGGACGTGGTGGTGCACGTCGAACCGCGCGCCAAGCAAAACGAACATCCCTTTGAAACTATTCGCGCAATCGCCCAGCGCCGCGGCCTCGCTATTCACGAAATATCCGCGAACCAATACGACGGCCATCTTTTCATAGAGCTGCATCTGGAAGTCGAGGAAGGCTCAAGCTTGCGCGAAGCCCATCGTCGCGCCACAGAGCTTGAAAATGAAATCCTGCAAGCCACCGACCCCGGCGCGCGCGTTAATATCCACATCGAACCGCTCGGCGTGAAGATTGGCGGCGCCGAAGAGATGAAAGAGCTCTCCCGCTCGGTCCAGCATTACCTGAATTCACTTCAAGCGGAGTATCACGAATTAGTGAATTGCCATGAAGTGCGCGTGCGCAGCGCCGATCACAAAATTCTAGTCTCCTGCCATTGCGCAATGGACGGAAGTCTTCCCATCACCGCGGTTCACGACATCACTGCCGCCCTGGAAGACCGCGTAAAGGAAAGATTCCCGCAGATTTTCCGCCTAACGATTCACCCCGAACCCGTCGAAGAAGCTTAGCGCCGGCCGGCGAAAACCTGCGCGCCCAATGCGATCACGGCGGGAAAACATTCCAGCACGTAACGGGGCTCGGGCGTTTCAACAAATGTAGTGAAGAATGCGGTCCGTAAAATAATGAACACAATCAGAAGAGCCGCTCCAGGCTGCCGCCGCGCGATCCAAGCCCCAGTCAGCCCCAGCCCCAAATAAACAATGTTCGCCGCAACCGAACTAAGCGTCGTAAGGAAATCGTGACGATCGTCCTCCCATTCCAAACGCACCGGCCGCAAATGCCCTGAATACGGCAGCAGCTCGATACGGGGCGTGAACCACAACGTGAGCGAGCGCAGAAACGGAATTTCAAGGTAGGTACGCAACGGATGCCGCTCGGTTCGTTCGTGCGCAATCTCGCGAAAGTGCTGGTCGAGTTCCGGCCCGACCGTCAGCTCATCATTGTATCGATCCAACAAATCGGAAACGCGCCCGCGTTCTTCGGGTGAATCAAACGCGGAGGCCGGAATATTATCCATAGAAATTTCTTCCGAGTTAATTTTCCACTGCGTCAGATAGACATCGCGGAAGTGCCACAGCCAGGTATTAGTCCAGTCGCTGAATCCAAGCGGAGTGTATTCTCCCGGCAATTCGCTGTATCGCGGCGCCAGAAATTGCACATCGTGCAGAGTACGCCAGTTGCGCGCCGCCCAAGGAACCAGCGGCAGTATCATTCCAACTGCGAGCAACAAACCCGCGCGCAAGAGCTTCGTCCAATTCTCCGGCCGCCACCACTTCTTCGCCAGCACGAAACCAGCGGCAAGAAGCAGAAGCGGCGTTTCCGGGCGCACCAGAGTTCCGAATCCCACCACGATTCCGGCCAGGAACCAGGGATTCAAGAGCGCCTTCGTGAACGCAACGCCGGAGGCCGCATCGATCTTTTTGCCCAGTTCGGTTCCCAGCAAAATTAAAATCGCCAGCGTGGTCAGAAATAACGTCAGCGTTTCCGTGAGCACCACGGCGGTGTAATTCGCCGTGAACGGGCAAAGAGCGGCAAGCCATAGCCCGGCCAGCGCAACGCGCCTACGAGCAGCTTCCGGAGCAAGGCGCGCGGCAATGAGCGCGATCAGGAAACACGTCACCATATCCAGCACCGCTTGCGCCAGCATCACAGCTCGCGGAGAATTCCCCGCAAAAGCGAATACCGCCGCGAGAAAGGCAGGATAGCCCGGCACGCGCATGTCCACCGGTGTAAGCTGCCCGTTCACGGTGAATCCGTAGACTCCCTTCTTCAACCAATTCCAGGCCAGCTCAATGTAGAATGGAGCATCACCGGATTCCGTGACGGGAAATTTCAGCACGAAGAACACTCGCAGGGCCAGCCCAGCCAATACAGCGAGGCTTACATTCACGCGCATCTTAGTGTGTGGAGTAATTGACACCATCTTAATGGACGGCTAGCTTGGATTGTCCCGATGCCTGAACGCAAGCCTATTTTCTACGATCAAGACCGCCGCCGCTGGCGCCGCACTCGCCGTGTGTTGGAAATCGTGGGCGGCCTCTTCACCATCGTGCTCGTTATTTTTCTGATCAATGTCGGCCGCAACCCGGAGCTCCCGGATATTTTGCGAGCCGACACGCACGGAGGTCTGCACGCGATTCGCGCGCATCTCCCCCTTCTGAAACCTAAAGCGACTCGAGGTCGTAAGCGCAAGATCGCAGCCTTGGGGAAAATCCCGCAGAACTACGATCCGCTGCGCGCCGCCTTCTACGAAGAAGACGACGCCTCCAGCCTCGCTTCCCTCCAGCTTCACTACCACGATATCGACTTGCTGATTCCTGACTCTCTTCACGCCGCATGGACCGACGGCCACCTGGAAATCGACCGCAATACGAAACTGAACGCCTGGATGAAATCCATGCAAGCCACGGGTCTGGAACTCCCGATCATGTCCATGGTCAACAACTACAACGGCAAAGATTGGGCCATAAAGGACATGGCGGAAATGCTGGCCCAGCCTGTAGCTCGCGCGCGCCTGACCAAGGAACTCACCGATTTCGCCACCCAGCAGCGCCAACCCGGCATCGTGGTTGATTTCGAGCAAGTGCCGAAATCCAGCATGGAGGATTTCCAGCATTTCATTCATGATTTGGGCGAATCGCTGCGCGCCGCGAATTTGAAATTGATGATTGCGCTTCCTGCCGCGGACTGGAGCTACGACTACAAGTATCTGGCGGCCCAGACCGACGCCATGATCCTGATGAACTACGATTTTCACTATCCCACGTCCGATCCGGGCCCCATCGCTGCTCAGGACTGGTTCGTCACCAACATACAGAACATAACCAAGCTCGTGCCTCCGGAAAAAATCGTGATGGGCATCGCGAATTATGGCTATGACTGGCAGGCGAAATCGAAAACGGCCCCGCACCCGATCGCGCAGCCTGTCACATTCCAACAGGCCATTGTCACCGCCGTAGAGTCGGAAACGGACGTGGAGTTCGATTCCGATTCGCTGAATCCGCACTATTCCTACGGAGACGAAAAAAATAATGTGCATCAGGTGTGGATGCTCGACGCTCTGACGGCTTACAACGAGCTGCGCGTCGCCGAGCGCGCCGGAGTCCGCGGTACCGCCCTGTGGCGCTTGGGAATGGAAGACCCATCCATTTGGTTCATATGGGACGCCACGCATCCCGACGACGCGATCCGCAGCAAAGTGCAGGACGTTCCGCCTGGATACGATTTAATTCTGGAAGGCCAAGGCGACATCTGGCGCATTACGAATACTCCGCAGAGCGGCCGGCGTGCATTCGAATATGACGCTTCCACCGATCTTTTCACCGATGAAACCTTCAAAACCTATCCGCTCTCCTGGCGCATCGATCAAATGGGATACCTGTCTCACAAAGTCGCGCTCACGTTCGACGACGGTCCGGATCCCGAATGGACGCCCAAGATCGTCGACATCTTGCACCAGAAGCAGGCCCCCGCGGCCTTTTTCGTTATAGGCGAGTCCGCGAATCAGTATCCTGGAGTCGTGAAGCGTGAATTTGACCTGGGAAACGAAGTAGGAAACCACACATTCACGCATCCCGATTTCGAAACCGTTTCAAAAGCGCAGGTCCAGTTCGAATTGAATCTTACCGAGCTTCTCTTGGAAAGTAACCTGGCAGTGAAGACTCTTCTCTTTCGGCCGCCATTCGGCATTGACCACCAGCCCGAAACAGCCAGTGAAATTGCGATGCTTCCCGTCCCGCAATCCATGGGTTACATCATCGTCGGCGCACAAATCGATCCACATGACTGGGGTGAAGTAGAAGGTGGCGCGCCTCCGCCCGTGGATACCATCGTCCAACGCGTGATGACCGATGCCCAAACCGGCAAGGGAAATATCATCCTAATGCACGACGGAGGCGGAGACCGCAGTCACACTCTCATCGCGCTACCGCAAATTATTGACGGCCTGCGTGCCAAAGGTTTTGAATTCGTTTCGGTGGCAACTCTGCTGGGCCAAACGCGCGCCCAAGTGATGCCGCCGCTCACTCATGAAGAGTGGCTGCTTGCTCGCGCCGATGCCTTCGCCTTTGAAGCCTTTCGCTGGTTCCGTTCCGGGATCGCATTCATATTCATCACAGGAATTTTGCTCGTCAGCGCCCGCGCTCTTATCATTGGCTTACTGGCGCTTGCCGAAAAACTCAGGCCCAACCCCGCGGACCATGCCGAATACAAGCCGGACGTCACCGTTATGATTCCGGCATATAACGAGGAATCGGTCATCGTCGATACGGTCCGCTCGGCGCTTGCTTCCGTTTACCCGAAACTTGAAATTCTCGTAATAGACGACGGTTCCACCGATCACACCGCCGAACTCGTCCGCTCCAATTTCGCTAACGACCCTCGCGTGCGTCTGCTGCTGCAGCCGAATCGCGGCAAACCGGCGGCGCTCAATCATGCACTTTCTGAAGCGACCGGCGAGATCGTTGTTTCGATTGACGCGGATACCATCGTGGATCCGGAAGCGGTCCCGCGGCTTGTGCGCCATTTCGTGAACCCTAAAGTCGGCGCTGTCGCCGGCAACGTGAAAGTGATGAACCGGAATAAGTGGCTCACGCGCTGGCAAGCGCTCGAGTACATCACTAGCCAGAATCTCGAGAAGCGCGCATTCGATTTGCTGAATTGCATTCCGGTGGTGCCCGGCGCAGCGGGAGCGTGGCGCACCGATTTGCTTCGCGCCAACGGCGGATTTTCCGGCGACACCGTCGCGGAAGATACCGACCTCACGCTGACCATCCGCCGTAACGGCTGGAAAATTCTGTATGACGAAGACGCCATTGGGCGCACCGAAGTCCCTGACACTGTCGAAGCTCTGATTCGCCAGCGATTCCGCTGGACTTTCGGCACGCTGCAAGCTGTCTGGAAGCATCGCGACGCAGTGGGCAAGCCGCGCTACGGCACTCTGGGTTGGATTGCGATCCCCAACATTTTTCTGTTCCAAATTATTCTTCCGCTGGTTTCTCCCGTGATCGATCTCCTCTTCATACTCTCCATAGCCCTATGGGGCCTCGCACAGCTTCGAATCGCACGCTTGCCGCAGCTCTGGACGCTTCAGGATGTCGAGCGCTCTTTGGTTTTCTTTGCCATCTTCATGTTAATTGACCTCCTAACCTGCGTGGTGGCGTTTGCGCTGGAGAAGAACGAAGACTGGACTCTCCTTGCGCCGCTAATCCTCCAGCGCTTTTACTATCGCCAGATGATGTACGTCGTCCTGTTCCGTGCATTAAAAGAAGCGGTCCAGGGACGCCCGGTCGGATGGCGCGGCGTCGAGCCTCAAATGCCGGCTCCTGCTGTGCAGTCCTAGTCAATTCCGTTTGGAATTGACAGTCTGTTAAAGCTGGGATTATAGTTCCAGAATTGAGAGCTGCTCCTGGGGGTATGCCTTCTTTCGGAGGCCTATGAAGGCAGTCACGTATCTTTCGTGGATTTGTCCGTCCACCCTCGGGAGTACGGATTGAGCGCACCCTTCCTTTTTTTCAGGTACCGGCGGTTCTTGTGAGTCTAATCTTATGCGTGTCGGATTTCGAGAAAGGCCGTTGCCAACCGAGATATTTGGAATTATTGAGGGTTAAACATTCTTGCTGGCTGAAGTGAAAAGACACGGTTTCCAAAAAGAGGAGATGACGATGAAATTGTTCCACCCAGGTAGAAACATCGCCGGGAAGTTCGTGGTATTCCTGATGTTGCTCATGGTTCCCAGTTTCGCTTGGGGCCAGAAAAATAAATCTTCAGGTGGAGGCGGTTCGCATCCCTCTGGCGGTGGTGGTTCGCATGCCTCCGCACCAGCAAAATCTTCATCCGGCGGCTCGCACGCAAATACGTCCGGCGGCGGCAAGACAACCACCGGTGGCGGCGCTAAGACAACAGCTGGCGGCGGTAAGACGACCACGGCGGGCGGCTCCCACGCAACCACGGCGGGCGGTGCCAAGACAACGACGGCGGGCGGCGCTAAGACCACCACTGCAGGCGGCGCCAAGACCACCACTGCAGGTGGCGCTAAAACGACCACCGCAGGTGGCGCTAAGACGACCACCGCAGGCGGCGCCAAGACGTCCACTGCAGGCGGCGCCAAAACGTCCACTGCGGGCGGCGCTAAGGCTGGCTCGACTGGCGGTACCAAGTCAGCCTCGACCGGCGGAGCCAAGGGCGGCGCAGGAAAGACGGTTACAACTGCCCACGGAAACACGAGATCGACCAACGGTGCGGGCAAAACTACCAGCGTTTCGACAAAAAGCGGAACGAAAGCGAACTTCGGTTCCAACGGTAAGGTCAGCTCGATTCACACCAAAAACGGTACGACCATAAACCACGGTGCCAATGGCAGCCGAACCGTTTCGTCCAGACGTGCAGATGGCAGCAGGGTGGTTAGTACGGGACGCGGCCGGGGCTACACAGAACACAACTTCTCGCGCGGCGGCCGCAGCTTCACAAGCCGCACCTACTATCGAGGCGGTCATGCCTATGCTCGCGCCTACGGAAGAGGTTACTGGCATGGTGGCTACTACAACCACTACTACGCCGGACGCTACTGGGGAGGTGGATTTTATGGTTGGGCCGGCGGTGGGTGGGGCCCAGGCATCGGCTGGGGTTGGGGCTGGGGCGGAGCGCCCTGGTTTGGTTACTACGGCTACTACTTCAATCCCTATCCCGTGTATGCAGCTCCAGCGTTCTGGATCACGGACTACCTGATATCGCAGAATCTGCAGGCTGCCTATGCAGCTCAGGCGGCTGCTAACGCCTCTGCGGCTGTTGCTGCCGCGGGTGGTGGGGACGGCGGAGGCGCTCCGGCGGACTCAGGCGGCGGAAATCAGAGTGCGGTTGTGCTCACACCGGAAGTAAAGCAGGCGATCGCTGATGAAGTTAAAGCAGAGATCGCAGCGGAGCAGGCGGCAGCGGCACAACCGACTGCTGCGGCGGCTCCAGCAGCGGCGGCGGACGCACCACAGTCAGCCTCGGCGGCTACTCCGGCCGAAGTACCCCCGGACGCGCTGAATCCCAACCTGCGTACTTTCATCGTTGCTGACACTCTCAACCCACAACTAGCAGACGGCACCGAATGTTCGCTGAGCCAGGGCGATGTTCTTACTCGCATCGACGACACCCCTGACGCCAACCAGAACGTGAAAGTGCTCGTCAGCGGCAGCCAGAAGGGCGACTGCAGTTCAGGCACACAGGTTGCCGTTGCCGTTAACGACTTGCAGGAAATGCATAATCATTTCCGTGAGCAGATTGACGATGGTCTCGGAGAGCTGGCAAAGAACCAGGGCAAGAATGGCATGCCGGCCGCTCCCGCTGGTTCCGCCGTTTCGAAAGTAAATCCTGACGGGGTGGCGCAACCCGATCCCAACGCTGCTGCCGATTTGGCAAAACAACAACAGGAAGCCGACGCGGCTGAAAAGGAAGTCAACGTAGCCGCAAACGACGGCGTCAGTAATTAACGGTAGATAACGAGCGAAACGAACCGGGAGAGTCAGCTACAGAATAGCTGGCTCTCCCGGTTGAATTTTGTTGGGCACCGGGCCTGGAACAAGTGCTGATTAAGGTACGCTTGAAATTGCGCAGTAGTTGACATGATTCGTTGGCTTACCTATAGTTACGCCGTTGCAGGGAATCGGATGTTTCCCGCGATACAAAACAATTTATTCTTTAAGTGAGGTGAGCTATGTCTTCGCGCCCGGCAATTATCAAATTGAGTGTTGCCGCAGCAATACTGTTTTCGTTTCTGGGGATAAACCCTCGACTCGCGGCGCAAGGACTTCAGCAAAAATTGGAATCAACCTACGCTCTCACAAAGCCCACTGACGACAAAAGCGACATCGTCACCGCGGGCGCCATTTTGATACTGCAGAAAGATAAAATAATCATGTACAGCACTGCCAACCAAGTGCTGCCCCAGAACACTTATAAGGCCGGAAAGCTTTCCGAGGGCGCCTTCGGAGTGCATGATAACGTACAAAAGTTTGGCAACTTTATCGGACATCCTCCGCCACAAGCTGCGCAAACGCAGTCGCGGCAATTCGTCACCGGCGAGAAATTCTGGGTCACCGGGATTGCCGTGCAGTCAGACGGCGTCGTTTTTACTCTGTTCACCGATGCTATTCAGGATGTTCGGTATCAGTGCACGCTAAAGTTTCCCTATACCAAAGGTTCGACTCCCTCGACGGATGACGTGTTGAAGACCGTTGCCGAAGTCTTCAAAGTCCAGGAAGACGATTCTGCAAAGTCGGACGACAAACAGCAGCCTGCTGCAGCCGACGCACAGCCCGCAGCAGATCAGGCTCCGGCCGCAGATGCCGCTCCAGCCGCCCCTCCGGCTACAGTTGCGATAGGGCAGTCTACCGATGAAGTCGTTGCGATTCTCGGCCAGCCGGAAAAGATCCTCAACCTGGGCGCCAAGGTGATTTATGTATATAAAGACCTCAAAGTAACGTTCGTGAAGGGCAAGGTTACGGACGCGCAATAGACCGCAAACAAGCCGGTGATGCCGCGGCGTCGCAGGCGCGGCATCAGAAATCCTTTTTGCCGCAAACCGGCGCTATTTGCTAGAATCTAGTTGTTGTAAGGGCTGCATCCCGAGGTTTGGGAGCGGCACCGGAGGCAAAAATGAGTGTTGCACCGCGAGCGGGCAACGGTAAAATCACCGTGCCTGACCTTCTCTCCCGCAAGTTCGATTCCGGCTCTGGTTCTCCTGAAACAAAAAAGAAAATCACATGTTTGACGGCTTACGACTATCCGACTGCGCGTCTGCTTGACGAAGCTGGCGTCGATGTCCTGCTCGTCGGCGATTCGCTCGGCATGGTCGTCCTTGGTTACGACAGCACTTTGCCGGTCACGCTCGATGAAATCTTGCACCATGTCCGCGCCGTTCGCCGCGGAACGAAGCGCGCTCTCCTGGTTGCCGACATGCCCTACGGCAGCTTTCATATCTCCATCGACGAATCCATTCGCAACGCCATGCGCCTGATAAAAGAAGGCGGAGCCGAGGCCGTGAAAATCGAAGGCGGTGAACGCCGCCTCGAACTGATCACTCGTCTTGTCGAA